>TARA_R110002073_G_scaffold195808_1_pt1 | contig 43234 bp, 37 predicted proteins | sample TARA_R110002073 | Tara Oceans TARA_R110002073 (sample SAMEA4397174) | marine metagenome | biome: Polar Biome; feature: [DCM] deep chlorophyll maximum layer (ENVO:01000326); material: water (ENVO:00002006), including particulate matter (ENVO:01000060) such as... | depth 40 m
ATCGCTTCGTAATTCAATTCAATTGTTTTGTTTACGTGTTGCGCGAAGTTGATAGCCGTATCAAGACAATTGTTCGCAATCAGGAAGTTCTCAAGCGGTATACTCTCGCGCGGGCGTGATGCAGCGAGTGTTCCCTCACCGCCGTTGAAGCCTGACCATACAAGACTCTCATTGAGAACGCCTCGACTCTTACAGAACAGACCTTCTACAGCATGAGGATTGTTCACTGTCATGTTCATCCATACAGTGTCACCATTCCGTAGGCCACCTTGAGTAAACGGATAGTGCCAAGTCGAGTTCAATGTCGCATCTTCATCTTCTTCAATAACAGAACCTGTTCCAACGCGAATGAAGTCATCGGCTACGATAGCCGTCACGTTGTTTGCGTCAAGCGTGATAGTCGTTCTACCTCGTTTGAGTGTAGTTCCATCAGGCACAGCAACGAGAGCGTTAGCAGTAAGAGTTATTGTATTGGGTCCTGTTGCTGAAGATGCTACAACACCAATCAAACGGTCTACACCCGAAAGGGTAGCAAAGAGAATATCACCAGCGATGTAATGTGCTGTTGCGTCTGCACTCACACCAACAACCGAATCAGAAGTAGCAGTTCCGCCCGATTCAGTAAGTGTCAACGGTGCTGTTGGATTCAAGTATGACGTAACACTTGCTACTTTACCAAGATAACCAACATCACCTAAACTGTCATGGTCTTCAACATAAATTTCATCATCAACACGAATAGCCAAACCTTGTTGATTACCAAGTAACAATCGTGCGCCGTTTGCAACATCCGCTTGTGTGGCATAAAGCGTTGTTGTGCTTGCAGCACTTGCAGCAACACTGAATGTCCACTCGTCATAATTACCACCTCCGTATGCACCGTGTTTGATAGGTCTAAATGTAGCAGTAGTCATTTCTTGGTCACGCTGTAGTGTCGGATTACTGATAGATTTGACAGCCATGCCCTTCTTCTTGAGCATGATTTCTTTGCCCTCCATATTTGTTACCCAAGCAGGTATCGCGTATGGCGTCGAACCGCTAATCTTCTCGGTCATAATCAAGAAGGAAGAGTTACCAAGATTTTCTGCATTGGTCATAGGCGTCGTGCCGAGGTAATACGATTCGTAATCAACCTCTTCGTGTGTCACTTGTGTTGTGTAGAGTTCGTCACCGGCACTCAATGTCATAGTTTTCTCATTGATAGTAGCAACAACGAATGAAGCACCGGTTCCTATTCCGCTATCAACAATTGAAAGAATATCCCCAACATGATAATTAGAACCACCTGCTACAATACTCGCAATAGACGCTACCGGTCTATCCGCAGAACCGGTTACAGCAACAGTAACTGTGCAGCCTGTTCCATGCCCACCTTTTGTTGCAAGTGTTCCCGAACCGGTGTAATTCAAACCACCTACGACTGTTCCTGTAGTCATAACTTGTCCCGAACTACCCGATGAAACAGCCGCTGTATATTCTACTTCAGGAAATAATTCAGCAGCCTTTTCATCCACTGTTACAATAGCCAAACCTGTGAATCCATTATGATTTGAAAGAGGTTCAACTTTCTTTACAATACCCTTTGCCCTTTTTGTTTGTATACGTGGCGCGTGTGGATTTGCTTTTGGTCCCGCGGCAAATTCTACGGCACTAACGTATTGTCGTAGACCGTAATCGAGATTTCCACCTTGAGTTTGCACATTGGCTCTATCGTGATAATAGTCACTACGACCTTCAAAATCTGCGGTTGGTGTATCTACATCCGAACCAATGGGAATGAGTGATTCAGAATCATACGAAGCGCTACTGAAAATTGCTGAACCCGCTTGGGCCTGTTCAAAGAAATTGTCACTGTAGTAGAATACGTCAAGATAACCATCAGAACCCGGATTATTGGTATACAAACACCATGCGCCTGAAGAAAGGAAAGCCCTTCGATAACGCGGTAATTTGTGGAAATTTACTTGTTTGTCATTGGAGGATTCAGGGAATAAACTCGGTTGGGTAAGATAGATTTTGTGATTATCAGTGGTCGCATTCATTGTAATCTGCGTAATCGTTGTTGAAACAATGAAATCTTTGTCAATAAAATTTTGATTGAATGATGAAAAGACGCTTTTATCGTTGGCTTCAGTGTCCTTACACCGACGACCTACCGGTGTAGGATTCCACGAATGAGCGGTATAGGTGCAATCAAGATGAATTTTCATGCTATTGTCAGGACCGGGATAGATAGCCTCCGCTGAATTTTGGAAGAATTGATTCGGAAATACAGGAATCTCAACCAATGCACGTGTCGAAGCATACTGCGAGCCTAATTGATAATCGTGTGTTACGTCATTCATTGATTGGAACATTCTGTCATTGACGGTTGTTCCGTCTTGACACATATTCTCTTCCAAGAATTTGTTTGTGTTGTAAATTACCTGATTGATTGAATAGATACCCCGTGTAAATGGAACTGTTAAACTGTTTTGGGCGCACCAATCTGAAAATTTGTCCACTGCTTGCCCATCGCCCATCAAAAATTTACTATCTTTTTGCCCATCGGTGCTATCAAAAAAGAACGCTGAACCCGTTTTAGCGTAGTATTCAGCACTTGCACCGTCAGCGAGATAGATACGTCCCTGCTTTGGGAAACAATACGTTCCCCATGATTTCAAATCATCTGAATTATTGTTGAGAGGTGCGACTGATAACCATGTGCCTTTTTCTACAGCACCGCCATCAATAGTAGCGATGGTCAAAAGGCTTGTTTTAATGACTGATGAAGCCGAAGGACTACCTGAACCCGCATCTGTTTGTTTCACTTTGAAAGTGTCACCAACCGCCCAATTGTAGCCACCGACAGTTACATCAAAAGCATCTATTTCTGTTGAAGTAACATCAATTGTACCCGTAAGACCCACACCATTACCATTGACATTTTCTACTGTGGCAGCATCAGTTGTAGCGTTGTTGTAACCTGTCCCATCATCTGTTACTGTTACGGTCGATACTACACCAAACGGTGTGTTCTTGACCATCGTGCCTTGTGCAGCACAGCCATGCTGTGTAGACCACGGCAACCGAGCCAACGGCGACGGGTCCCACGTAGGCTTCGTATTCATCGCACCCTGACCGGGACCGCCGAGCGACACTGTAACGACAGGTGCATTTGGCTCAATCTCCTTGACGATGATTGAATCGGGCGACCCCTCGCCCACGACATTGACGCTTTGGGAAACGGTTGCCTCTCCTATACTGCGTGTCGTGACTGTTGTAATCAAACCATTTTCGCCTTCGTCTTGTTGTACAGAACGAATCCTGTGTTGACCCATCATGTAGTAACATGATGCAACATTTGGCTCAAATGCATTTGAAGACGAAGAACGCATTTTTGATAATTGATTAGTGCGTTTTTTGTCTGTGGGCTGAACTACAATTGTAATACGTGAACGAGTTGTTTCATCTACCTTGAAATCAATAATATCAAACAACTCATACAAATTTGTATTTCCTGATGTAGAGCCAATATCAAAAACACCCGTGCCGGAAGAAGTCGCACTCACGGCTCTTCTTTCTGTTCCGTCACCAGCCGAAGATAATGCTGTGGTTTTACTTGCATTTTGAGCCTCGATAGCCAATTTATTGAAAACAGATTCATGCACTAAATCAGTATGCGAAGCCGCTACATTTTGTGGTGTAGTGTTTGGTTTTGCTGTTGCCGTATTTGGTGGGGTGTAATTATTCGGACAAGTAGATTCATCAAGTTCAACATCACTTTCCGAGCCACCCGTGTTGTCACCGACAAACAAATTTGATTCTGAAAATAAATCTAATGATGCTACTGTTGGTATTGAAACATCTATTACACCACCCGGCGCATATAGAGTTGTATCTTTTGAAGCGTCCGCAAGGTCAGCACTTATTACATCTAACACAGTTGTTGTTCCTGTCAAAACAAATGAACCCGTTGGAACTGTTTTTTCGACCATTAGCATCGGGAATGTTTTTCCCATTGACGCTCCTGATAAATCAATAGCATTGTAATGAATTTCTACAAAAGGTGCGATGTTGTGCGTAGACTGAAGAGTTGGAACTTTGAGTAATGCAACACGACTTGTTGTTTCGGGTCGTAAATGAAAACGTCTTGTTTCCGCATCTATAGTATCAAATTCCGGCATTGGTCCCTTCAGCAAAAACGGCATAGCATCGAAACCATCCCTACCAATCGCAATCATTTCTTTACCACTCGCGGGTAAACCATTGTCTACGATTGTGTCAACAGAATCTGAATTTATGATGGTTCCAACCGTCATTGTACCTTGTTTGTTGAATAAATCAATACGAGAATTTACAGGTAGACTATGTTTCAAACCTCGTTGTATATTATCATAAATGAGGGTTGAAATATCACTTGTTCCGTCGGTTGTTTGGTCATAGATTTCAGATGTGGCATCAGGTAAACGACGAAGAAACGGATGGCCTGTAACATGAGAATAACAATGTCGCCCGCTATGACCTACCTGATACAACTCATCAAGTGCTGCGGGCCAAGAAACAGCATAAGGATTCGTGGGTGAATTTGTTGTAGTAGCCATTTTTGATGAATAAATTAAACCATGTTGTTCTTGAAAACTCTCATCCAAAATCATTTGTCCTGTTGTATCAATGACCTGTGAACCCAAATGAGATGGCTGATACGGTTTTCCTGTTCCGTTATCAACGAGAAGGTCTGCACCAAGCACGACAAAGTAATCATCAACACTTGCTGTCCGGTCGTGAAGAACACCACGAAGACCAATTGAACCGAACGCTGACGTTGCCATATTGTCAAAATCAACGTGAATACTACTGACAGTAAGCACACCTGTCGCCGCGTTGATGCTATGCAAACGAACTCTTTCGGGTGGTTTTTGATTTGGTTTTTGTGTATCTCGATTGATAGCACCGGGATTAATAAGAAGATTGTACGGAACGTGTGGGACAGCCATTGTTGAAGCCGTACCGGGTGTAGAAACATAGTTCACGACTTTGTATGAACCCATACTGTATGGTGAGGCTGTGAAGTCCACAGTCGAAGATGTGAATGTCGTATGTGCCTTCCCTGTCATTTTCAATATCATCGCTTCTGCTTCCGCAGTAGAAATTTTGATTGTCGTGGTAGTCCCATCTGTAGCAGCAGTATACACGGACGATGAATCAGCACCCAACGCTATGATTGTATAATTCGTTTCATCTACATCAATAGGCTCTTCAAATCTGTAAAGCCCTCTTGATTTTTCAGCCATTAAGGGAATAATGGCTGAAGACATATCATCTGAAAATAAATTTGCAAAATGAATACATTCCATTATACCGCGAAATTCTCCACCTTCCCCACCGATATACAAATGCTCATTCGACCTTGCCAACCGACCGTCATAGGGCATTTCGGCGCTTGCCATCAATTGATTATTGACAAAAAGAACAACTCTATTTTTTCTAATCCCTGCAACAACGTGCATAAGAGGACGATGATTGATATTCAAGTTGGTAGCATCATTCGATGCACCAATAAAACGATTGTAAGAATCATGTATATCCCCATCAAATGTAGGATAAACGGTTCCATCATATCTTGAACCTGTATTTGTTGCTGTGGTTAATTTGATGACTTCAATACCTGATTTACTTTCGACATTAACTGTGAATGTAGCCGGACCTGCTGTGTCTACATTACCAATTTCCAATTGAAATTGACCTCCACACGATGCTACGACACCACCGCAATCGGGTATAACCCATGCTTCAATAGCAAAATCAAATGTTTTTTTCGGGGTTATACTGGTAAAATCTCTTGTTCCGTGTGGTGAATTACCCAATATCGAAATCGGACTGTAGGGACCTTCAGGTAATTCTTGTCCTACACTACTGAAACGACCCTGTGGAATGATGACACTATCGCTTACGCCGTCAAAAAAATACGCATGACTTGAGCGACGTATACCAACCATAACATCACCAAATCAAATCAATTGGAGCGAAGACAATTGTAAAGGAATAAATTGGTTCTCCACCCAATTGCGTAAATGTGGCTTTTTGAACAGTGCCTTTGATACCGGTGAAATCACCACCACCGGGGTCACTGCCGCCTGTGTCGCTGAATGGCTCCGTTGCGGGCATTGAATTATCGGAGCCTTTTGCCCAAGCCATGTGATGTTTCCCTGTAGGCATGAAGAAATTTCTCACGCTATACTTTTCATTTGCACCTGCTTTTCGTGTTGAGTTAAACGGGATTTGAATTCCGATAATGTAATCACCGAATTGGTTATCTTCTTCATCTCTACTTCCGTGCCATTTTTTATGTCCCTTCCCCGCACCTTGAATTCTCGATACAAGTGTTGCGTTATCAGAATTATTCAAAATACCATACAAATCCATCACACGGTCACCGGCTGACTTTGCTTTGTCTAAATTACCGGCGCCTCTCCCGCCTGTGAATTTTGATATGTTTGGAATTTTTGTTCCGTTATTTCTCCACGCACCATTCGATGACGGTGTAGTACCGATGATATTATGGTTCGACCCGGCAATATCTTGGGTGATTCTAATTTGCGTATTGCCCTCACCTGTTATTGGTGATGTTTCTTTCGCAGCAGTAAATTTTGTTTGCAAAACAGAATCGTTGTTTATCAAATCAAAAAGATTGTCTGCTATTTCAACGTGCGTTCCGGCAACGCTACTACTATGATTGTAAACACCAATGTAATATCGGTCGGGGTTAGGGTCTGTGTCTATTCCTTGATGATTTGCAACAGCACCAGCGTTACTCACAAAAGCAATTTCATACTCTGTTCCGTTTCCATCTATCAAAATAATAAAATACTTCGCATTTTCAGTATTTGAAGCCGTAACTCTACCATTATTTATTGTCATATCATCTGCACTATTTCCTACCAACCAAGAAGCCACTTCTGAAGTATCATACTTCGCAGTATCATGAGAAACAGAAAAATCAATACTTGCTGATGCTTTTGTTGCGACTGAAATAGTAGAAATCATATCATCATCAGCGATAATTCCGTTGATGATGATTGTGGCATTGTTCACATTTAAATCAAAACCGCCACGTGTGCTACCCGAAAAATGAATAGGTATACCACCTGTTTTTCTTTCAACGTCAAGGGCTACATCCGTAGCCATAATTTGTGTTATGGTGCTATCACTGTGAATAAGACGAATAGGGATATTTTGCGCCATTAGTACCGACTCCGCATTGTCGAGCCGCCAATTGAACGGGCTACTTCTTGTTGCACCATGTTTCCAATCTCACGTGCTAACTGACGCTTATCAGTTCTATCGGTAAGACCTGAAAGATTGAATGTCATATTGAAATTATTACCACCGCCACCGCCACCGCCTTTCATTTCGACAGGGATGGAACGACCACCCGATAGAGGTACGACGGCTTCTGTACCGTGTAGCATAGCAGGGTAGCCACTTGAGGGACCTGATGCTATACCGCCTTGTGAAAAGCCTAAGACACCGCCTACAGTATCTACCGCACCGCCAACAAAACCACTGATACCATCCGTAACAGTCGATATAGCATCAATAATTGGTTCAAGAATACCCCATATGAATTCACCAAATTCGGCTGCTTTACCCATAACCCAATCCCACATACTACCCAAAGGTTCTGCTACATACGTAGTCCAAAGATTTCCGATACTTTCCCAAATACCACCAATGAAATCACCGAAATCGCTGCCCTTTCCTTTAAGCCAATCCCAAGCATTTCCAATGGGTGTTGTAACCCAAGTGTTCCAAAATGCACCTACACTTTCCCATATACCGCTGACCCAATCACCAAAGGCACTTGCTTTTTCTTTCAACCAATCCCATGTGCCGCCAATAGCATCACCAATAGCGGCCATACCGTTATTCCAAGATTCTTTCACAGAATCAACAGCACCCATAATCCAATCTGTAAAATTACCCCACGGGTCTTCCATGAAAGTTTTGAATGCATCTCGTATCGTAGTATACGTATCAGTAAACCAATCCCCTAAAGAAGAAACAGTATCTCCTAACCAATCAAAGAACGGCTGAAGAGGTTCTACAACTTTTTCTTGCCACTTCTCTTTGACAAAATCCCAAGCATCACCGAACGCTTCTTTGACAGCCTTCACTTTTTCTTTTACGGTGTCTATGAATTTGCTAATGAGTTCACCAATTGCTTTGAATCCCGAACCGATGTTGTTTAGCATACCGGACATACCCGTAAGCGCACCTTGTAATGCTGCCAAACCTGCCATCAAAAGTCCTCCTTATCCAAAAATGTGTAATCTAATCTTACTGTTTCGTTTCCTTTGCTCTTTGCTTTTTGCTTCTGCACCTTAGCCTGTTCTTGTTGCTCTTCTTCAACTACCAAAGCCCAAGCAAGAGATTGCCTGAATAAAGCCGGCGACATTGAATAAACTTCCAACAACGATATACCATAGTGCTTTGCCACCCTATACGCTAATCCTTGTAATTGGTATTCAATATCTTCTGGTGTTTCTATTCTGCTTTTTTCAATATACTGTTGCACTCTCAATTGCTCTGTTTGGTAAACCCCCCCTGCATAGCCTCCGCAATTTCATTGGGTTGGGGCATAACACGGGAAATTTCCTGTCCAACATAACCTGTGATAGATAGAATTTCTACTTTTGTTAGTTCAGGGTCTGTGCGGGTTATCCAATGCTCAAAGGCATATTCCCAATATCCGCTCAGATTGAATGATATTTCGCCATCAACAATGTTGAACATTGTTTGGGCTGCGTTTTGTATGTCTAAAAAGGAGGGGTCACGAATCCATACGTGCATGACAGAAGCCTCTTCATCCGGGTCTATCCGAATTACGTGCTTCGATGATGTGTCATTCTTCAGTATCAGGCTTTTGTTCTGTGTCACCGTGTGGTTGTTCATTCAATATCTCTCCTTTGGTTGCAGCCGCGTCAGCGGGGGCCTCCGATTCAGTGTCAGCAGCCGCGTCAGCGGGGGCTTCAACTTCATCTGTATCGGATGGAATGTCGTCTTGTTTCAAACGTAGGGCAATTTCGGCTTTGGTCCCGTATGATACAAGACCGCGCTCTTTTGATGCTTCTTTGAGTTCTGCGAGCGTCCATGAATCATATTCTTGGACGGATTCGGGGAATGGGTTTTCTTCAGGCGCGGCTGATTCAGGGTCAAACTTTGGTGAAGGCGCACCGGGTGGTGGTCCCGCAGGTGAAAGAAGAGCGAGAATTGCCCCCTCAACTTCTTGAATATAGGTCGGTTGTTCAGTTGAATACAATTGAGGATGGTCTTGTAGTCCATTTTTTACTGCAAGATATTGAAAATATCCCAATACACCTAATCGGCGGAACATGGAAAGAGATGCATACGGAGGTCTATTTGCTGACATTTTTTCACCTCAATACTTCAAAATTGTATCTCTACAAACAATCTTTACGGCTTTTGGCATAACCTTCAAGGCCGATTTTACAGCACCTTTGTCTTCAGGAATTTGAACAGGTGCTTCTGTGATGTAATAATCATCAATAATGATGGACATTTTTTCTCGGTTTGTACCATCACCATTCTTTGTGAATTCAAGTAGAATTTGATTGGTAGCACTATTTGTAAATTCAGTTGCAGTTCGCATCTTGTGGAAGAAGATAGGGTCATCTACAATAATTTCCAAATCCATACTATATTCTGTCTGACCTTCAACAAGAAGGGCGGGATTCCTTGACCCTGCGAATGGAACTTGGTCTGTAACTGCTGTAGCCGTAGTGTCTGCACCGTTAATTGCGTAATGTGTTGTAAGGCCCGTAGCGCCTGTTAGTGTGAAACTAACGACTTGACCAATGGTTTGACCCGCTAATGTGATAGAACCATTGTAAAACATATACGGTTTTTGTGTTCCTTTTCCAATACCCGAAACATAGCGACCAATTTCTGTATTCGCAGTATCATCAAACATTTGGTGGGAACGGTAACGACTACCTCGTATATTCGCAGTAGGTTCTAAACGACCCGTATCAGTGTAACATAGCGCAGAATCGAAGTTTACAGCCAACTTAAGCGCCGCATCATTGTCGGTTGAAAGTGTCCAATCCTTGACCTTGCAACCACGGTATACACGTGTCAATTCTTTACTATCAGCCGATGTACCATCTGCAACAGATGTATCTCCTTCGTTTACATCACGACGGCGTTGTGAAACTTCAAGACAGAATGAAGGTAATGTGTCCTTTGAATAGAGAAGATGCTGCACACCTGCGTAACCCGCGTAATGTAGGTTGCCTGTGCTGCTTGCTGCTGCGCCCGTTGATGGTGCTACAGTTTGAAGGTAAGGTGCTGTGGCGACCCACAAAACATCGTTATCGGCAATAGATGATTCTAAACCATTTGCTATTGTGAATGCATGACTCCCAATAGCAGAAACTACACCGAGTCTATTTGCTATTGCAAGAGGTAAAGTTCCCGCACCACCACCACCTGAATCCGGTCCACCGTTATACAGAACATCTCCAATCCTTACTTTGGTCGTAATCTGTGTAGTATCTGTTGTGATACTTCCATAAGCCGCTGCCGTACCAACAGTAACAACGCCCGTAGTTTTCACACCTGTACCCGAACCAGTAGCCTTTGGTGTTTGCCAAATGACTCTTACAGATGATGTTGAGGGGTCATGTGGATATGCCAATGGTTCATCCAAATAAACGATATTACCATTCAAGCCAATAACACGACGATATTCGTTCGTTTCGCAATTATCAAACAATCCTGAAAATGCTGCCCCGTCCCATGTTGCACCTGAAGGTTCATGGTCACTTACACAAGATGTTGTGGTGGCATCAACAATTGCGATGTAATCATCAACAGCGATATTGGTAACAGCATTCAAAGTAACTTGTGAAACACCTGCGGCTTCAGCAGCGGCTAAGTCAAGTTCAACAAAAGCACTCACAATAGCAGGTGGTGTTTCAACTGCCTCTTTACCAAGACAATACTTCAACCATCGAGCCGTGTGCATATTGACTTCAAATGAGCCACCTTCGGTCACGAACTTGCCGGGAACTTGAACTGATACATCTCGGCCAAGACCCACTACATGAAATCGTTTCAAATCAACTTTTGTTTCGGGTAGAGTAATAGCACTTGCAATACCCAAGAATTGGTCAATTTTACAAGATTCGTCACTCGTCAATGCACCTGTTTTTGAATATGCTGAAGCAGTATCAAAGGGTGGTGTGCAGAAAGGCAAGATTTCAAATCCATCACCGGTTGCAAATGAAACTGCTCCTGTTTTCATAGCAGGTGAAATTGTAATTTGAGTATGGTTATCATTACCCAATTCGGCACTTCCTCCTGTTCCGCCCGGTCTGAAATCAGTAATTGTAAAAACACGCCCATCAACGTCATCATTTTCAATTAGAGATGATGATGCCGCTTGGAAGAATACTAATTTTGAACCGATAAGCATACCTCTTGGGTATTGTAAGAAATGTGATACAAGAGGTGAACCTGCTGTGTTACCGGTGATTTGTAACAAAGATGAATTAACCGTTGTAATTATTATCGCGCTATTATCATCGGTTAAACGAAGTCCTGTTTCTGATGCGAAAGTAACTTCCGCGAGGTCACCCTTGTAGACTGTCGATGGCATTTCTTTTCACCTATGGTATCAATTCTGCGAGTATCACTACTTCAATTTGGAATGTCATTCTGTAAACGTGCTTTGAACGGTCTGATAGGTCGGTTCTTGTTTTCAAAACCAACCTGTCAAAATTTGTCCCATCCCCCTTTCGTTTGGTATGAATAACGCGCCGCAACTCGTTCTCAAGTGCTTGGAGATGCTTCCTACCCTTAATCGTTCTCATATCTACAGTGATATTTATACGTGTTGTGACGAAATCATACAACAAATCAGGTGCTTCTTCGTTGTGCGCGGTTTCATAAATGAGAATATAGTCGCTTTGTTGCAGATTCAAACGCTTACCACGTTCAGGACTTACATCAGCAATATCAACAATGATTGGCTTGTAGTTGGTCGTGTTGGCACGATTCCAACCATCCGAAAGAACGCTGATAAGAACGTCAGTGCCTTCTAACCACGTTGCTACCATAATCACTTACTCCCCGTAGATACTAATTGTTGCTTTTTTACAGCCTTGTGGTCTATTGGGATAATCTTCCCATCTTTGTATTGCATATTATTATCTGTAAATGTTTCGTGTGGGACATTCAAAATAGCCTGTTCGTGATTTGCTTTGTATTGTTCAGCCATTTCTTCAGAAGCAGTTGCCCCCGAACCAATGTCTGTGAGATTACCCATGCCGTCTTCTTGCAATCCGAGAGATTGTGCTTCAATATCACCCAAACGATTACTCAACTCTTTGTTGCTTTCTGTCATAACTTGGCGTAATTCTTTCTGTACTTTAGCATCATTAGCAATTTCATTTTGAATACATTCATACGCCCACTTAGCATCTTCATCAGAAAATGTCATTCAAAAGTCACCACCTCAATGTAGCGCGGAAGATTTCGCTCTACGTCTGCCTTGTATAGTTGAACCTTCGATGTAAGGTCGATATTCTGTGTGCCTTCAGGAATAAGTACGCTACGGTCATCTGCAAGAAGTAACTCAACTGCCACTAATTTGGTACAAATATCCTCAATCGCCTTCTCAAGATAACGCTCACCATAGATGTAGGCCACCTTAATGGCGTTCCACTCAAAGAAAGGATATGAATTGTTGAAGTATATGATACCCATTTCGTGGTCTGCCCACCAATCACGCAAACGGCCAACGTCGCCGCTACTACTACCACCCTGAAGGTCTACGGAAAGGGTTGTCTGTGTGACTGTGTGTGTACCTGAAGCCATTGTTGTAAGAGGTGTCCCACTCACATTCACACAACCCGTAAAGGATGTGTCTGTCTTACCAGTATATCGTAATACTTCTTCACCAATTTGAAGTAATCCGCCATTAACGAATCCACTTGTAGATGTTACATTTACGGTCGTGCTGCTTACACTCGCACTTATTGTCTCAGAACCACCACCCTGACTAAACTGAATGTTCGTTGTATCAGACGTAGCGATTGTGCAGGTTTCCCCACTCTTTACACCACGCATACTTGTGATTTTTGTTATCCCTGTACCGTAATCAGAATTCGATGTTGCGAGGAATTCATTATGAATGCCCACATTTGTGGTGCTACCCGGTAATGTGAAGGTAGGATTGAAGGCCACAACGGTGTTACCAACTCTATCTTCGTTGTTAATCAGGTCTGAAAGTGACTGTGCAGCCGTAGCATCATCAAAATCTGCTCTCCAATTGGTCGTTCCAGTACCCACACTAAGCGCACCTACACTACCGTTACCGGGCGAAAGGTAAACGGAATCTCCTGAAAGGGCTGAAATTTCACCGAATTTAACGCGAATTTCAGCAGCACCTATCTCTCTGTAGTCTGCACCCTGCCATAATTCAAGACGGAGAATTTGTTGTACATTACGGAACAAGAGAGGGGCTGTACCTACGTAATCAGTATAGTAACGGCGTCTGTATGGTTTGTATGTGTCAAAATTGATGTATTCACCTGTGACGAGATAGGGTCGCCATGAATTGTGTGTAAGATTATCAATCTTATCTTGCATGATTTTGATAAGATGTTCTACATGGTTCTTGGTTACACCGCGTGTTCGACCATTAGTGAATGATGCAGTGTTCTGTACATACGCATTATCAGCCACTTGAAAATTTGCGTGTGTAATTGAAGCAGCAAAAAGCAATTTTACACCAAGTGTATCTGTAGCAATTGATGTAATTACACGTTCGACACCCAATGGGTCTGCATCTGAATAAATGAGAATTGTGTCGTTTACAGCAAAACCGATATTTCTGTAATCCGAACCTGTGACAAACACACCTGTTGCGGCACTGTCGCCACTGACAAGCACGGCTTCTTGTGGTCCGATACTAAGCAAATCAGCCACTTTCTGTGCTGAAGAATATACGATAGCATCAGGGTCCAAAGGGCGGGTTTCCGCTTCGCCGGGACTGAATACTACTGGCAATCATTTTCACATCCTGTTCTTTTCATCTCTATCTCCGAGATTGTATTCCATTGGTCGCTCACAAGCCCCGCATGAGGCCCGCCACATGAAGTGGAGGAAGCCACAGTGTTTACATCTTGTGCCTGAACCAATGTTGAGAATATCACCTACATCTGATGTGCGGGCGCGTTGAGACTTGACCACACCTTCAAGAGGGCGGTCTGTATTCATGACCTTGTTATGGTCAAATTTAACGTCAGATACGACGCCTTGTTTTTGTGAACGGGATATGTCGTCAAAGTCAATTGACCTAACATCGAATCCCATACATATTCCTCACACTCAACAATATGTGACTAAGATATACCAATTCCCAAGAACTTGAAATGGGTCAGAAGCAATCAAACTTGTAGTGGAAACACCCGTAAGTGTCCCAACATCAGTTTCAATTGCTGCTGTAAGAGTAGTAAGGTCCGAGAACTCTTTTGGAGAGTAGGGACCTACTATCTTGTATTTGGGTTCAAGTGTAGCCACGGAGAATCAACCCCGAATCAACGAGTTCCGAGCGCCCACCAATTACCAGTGTTGCCGGATACGCAATCGATGACGAACGCAGCAGGGGTAGCATCTGGTTGGATTACGAATGCTCCATCCACGCCGCCACCTGTCACATCACCGTAAGTATCGCCCATAGCGCCACAGGCGTAAATCTGACTCAAAATCTCTGAACAGTCTACTTGACCTTGTGTAGCACTATCAGCATTAAAGGTGCCACGCATAAATACGAGGTTGCCCATTATGTTTACCCTTGTCTCTTCCGTATAACTGAATGCCATTATTCATCATCTCCTTGATATTCCTCGACAAGAACCTCTTCTACTTGAACTTGTTCCTCATTGAGAGCGGGATTAAGGTGTTCAGCGACCATTTCAAGGGCGCGACCTTTTGCTGTGTAACCATTCAATACTACACCATTTGAAGTAAGCCAAGCAAGAATATCTTTGCGATTCCAACCTGTATCAGGAATACCGTCATTACCTGCATCAACTGTAGGCGAAGGTTCGTCACCCTCGATACGCCAATGCTTGGTATTGAGGCGAACTCGCCAAAGATTCAACCACTCTTGTGATACTTCTTCGGTAACACCGCGCAAGCGATGTTCTGCTTTGTCCAGTTTTACACTGTACGCTGGACCGAGATAGGTCAGTGAAGGCAAGTTTTCTCACCTCAACCCAATACGAGCCAAAGTTCCATAGCAGTTAAGTCGTCGGTTGTACCGTCAGCAGTTGCTTCCATGTCAAAAGTTAGGACCAAATCGCTGGTCTTTACAATCGCTATGTTTGCTGTTGCATCTGCTCTCTGTGCTACGCAAGATATAATTTTACTAACTTCACCCGTTAGGGTCAATGTAGCGGCTTCGGTTACATCTGCTGCTAAAGTTAGCATAACCAATCTTGGGTTTCGTGAACCTATGTTGGTTGTATCATCATTAGTTGCTATGAAGGGTGTTATTGCACCGGGGTATGTACCCGCCGCTGCTGCTGCCCCACTTAACCAACCGGTTTCGTCTTGGTCTACTCCGCCTTGAAGTTGTAAGTCAAGGTTCATTGTTGGTGTACCCGCGCTTAGTGTGTAAGTTACGCCTCTGTGTGTTATTGCTGCCATATCATTTCATCTCCTTTTTTTTGTATTCTCCATTCAATCCTTACTTGAGGTCACGAATGCTCCCTTGACCACCGAAGAAAGTAGTCCAAAGTTCGCCCATAGAGCGGTACATTCCTTCTTGTCCGAGTCGATTGATGGCGAACGGGTCACCGGTTTCGATTCCAGACTCAAAGTATTGTGTTGGAATTGCTGTACTGAAGTAAAGGTAGTCAGTGTCGAGGAAATACATACGACTTAGACTGTCTTTTGTCATGTCCTTTGTTGGAATGATTGGTACACCGTTGTAGGTTGCGACGATGAAACCAGCCTCAAGACCGGGTACACCCTTCACACCGTTGTAGGTTGGTGTAACACGCTTCTCTTCCATGAATCGCTGTTGGCTTTGCAATAGTTGCTGTAGACGCATTAGAGTGTCATAGCCAGTTAGGATAACCTTCGGGTTACCACCACGTTCCCAAGTCTGCTGGAACAAAGTGTCCAAGTGGTCAAGGGAAAGAGTTCGTTGTGAACCTGCTGCACGGTCTGCACCACAGTTTACTTCAGCGTTGGACCATGTGTTTGCACTTCGGTCGATACTGTAAATGTCAAGGTCACTTGCACCACAGTGGTCGGTTCCAGCGCTTGCACCGGTTTCCATTGAAGTAAGTCCACCAGATGCGCCACCGTCGTTTCCGGTAACACGGTCAAGTGATTCAAAGTCGTTACCGGCTACGGTTTCGGAATCCTCAAGAAGCATCTTGTTGATATGCTCTGCGTGATGCTTGCCCATCTCTTCTTTGAGGACAGCACGAATGTCGCCAAGTCCATCGTCCTTGTCAGCAAGGAACATGGCTGTTTCGCTCATATCGAATGTGTGAACAATCGTCTTGGGCTTTGCAGCGATGTGCTGGAAGGAAGGCTTGGTTGTGTCCGGTAGGGTTGCGTTCTCAGCAACACCGCCGCCAACGAGGAAAGAAGGTCGTGAAGTAATAACTCTCCATCCACTTCGCTCCCACGGGCGCTTTGGTAGAATGCTGAATGCATTGAATTCTTGGTTCAACTGTGACCATACCTTGCGACCGTAGATTGCTTGGTATGTTCCACCAGTTGTGGACAGCATAGGGCTGTCAGCCTTGAGTAGTTCGGAACCGCTGTAGGAATAACCCATAGCGTTCCCTGCGCCGTAAAAGTAGCGCTCCATGTCAGTTACTGTGCGAATGTAATCTCTTGCCATTTTTCATCATCTCCTTTTTTTTCATTGTTTGTGCGTTCATGCACCTCTAAACGACTCGTCAGCGAGTCGATGTACCTCATCCCAACTCATGTGGGCGAGGTCTTCGGTGGACGGAATCTGAACATTGTTTCGGCCTTGTGCCTTTGCAATAGTCGTGGAATCCGAAGAAATGTTGTCAATGCGCTCACCGAGTGCTTCGATAGCCTTACTGATTTCAGAAAGAGGGCCGCGAGCATCGAATTGCTGCTGTTCTTGCTTCTGCACTGCTGCACTAATTTCTTTGTTGTAACGACCTTCAAAATGTTGCTCAAGATTGCCACGGAAGTTCTGCTCTTGTGCTGCTGACTTGTAGACTTCATAAGCAGCCTCAATGTCAGCATCTGATACTGTCTGTGGTGTTAGGTAACCTTTCTTCACGGGGCCAAGAGCGCCCGCAGGGGTTTTGCCACCGGATGCACTGATGGCACTGATAGCATTGGTTGAAGGTGTGCCCTTATCCTGACCGCGACCGCGAACTTGACCAGCGAAGTAGTCTGCGCCGTCAACGGAATCAGGGTTGTCGAATCCACCGAGTTGAGCCTTGTTCAAGTCATCAAAGTGTTGTCGTGCTGCACCTGTGTCAACACCGCCACTCTTGAGAGTGTTTTCCATCCATGTGAGATATTCAGCGGTGATAACATCGCTGTAATCATTACCCTTTGCAAAGGGATTTTTATCATCTTTCTCATCATCTTTCTTTTCATCCTTGTCTTCTTTTTCATCTTTTTCTTCAGACATATCTTTGTCCTCCTTCGGGGAATCATCTTTACCTTCAAGGAAGGCAGGGGGAAGACCTTTTTCCATTGAGTCAAGTCTTCCTTCTAATCGGCTTAATACGCTGTTCATTTGTTCCATTACATTTCCATCTGTCATAGTGGTGTCCTCCTTCAATATACGAAAGGATGCTTCGGGGTTAATTCCTTTTTCACAAATTGTAATTTCGTGAAGTTCAAGTTTACTGATTTCTTGGTACTCACCGTGTTCTTTGTCACTCTTTCGCATTCTTTTGAATGCTTGACCACCAATTGAAAATCCAGTAAGGTTACCTGTGCGAATTTCTGAAGCCACTTCACGCGCCTTCTCAATGTCATTTCGCAACTTTACAACAACAAACATACCTGTGTCGTCTACTTCAGACTTCCACATACGTCCATCATTATCTGTATAGGAAGGAATTACAGTTCCAACCTGAATGTTTGAATGTGCGAGTTGAACATTAGCGTGTTCGGGTGTTCCCATGAACTTCTTGAAAGCATCATTCAATGCCCCGCGTGTAATGAGGTCACCCTGCTTGTCAACTAATTCTACACTTGCGTAACCCGCGACGACCAAATCATTCCCGCTTTTCAGCAGGGTGAGTTCGGTGGGGTTCCGCATCCGTAGTTGTCCCAACATTAAATCCCAAACGAAATGTCATACTATATGAAGTTAGATTAAGAAAATCGAATCGTAGGTTGGTCATTTTCAATATCAAAATCGATAGACTCCCCCTCATCTGACTCTAATTTAGCGTGTGTAAGCCTATGCTTGCCCTTTTTGTCAAGCGACATTGGTTTTTCGGGTTCTTCACCGGGTCTTGGACGCATATCATAGTCAGGTAAAGTCGATTCATCACGTAATTTCGTAGGTCCACTCGGTGATTCAACAGGGGTAGCCATATCAATACCGAGTCCTTTCGTACCAGAAGAGGTCATTTTCTCTTTTGAAATTACATCTAAAGCCCGCAAAGCAACTTCTAACGCTTTTACCATTGATGGTTTGAGAAGTATGTTCTTTTCTTTTTGATTTAGGACACCGGCTGATTCTTCTTCAATACGTTCAGCATCTTCTTCATCATCTTCATTTTCAGAATACATCATTTTCTCTACATACCCGTCGAGCATCAAAGAAACCACGGGTTCCCAAAATGGTCGAAGGCTTTCAGACAGATTATACGAATAATTACTCTTCATCAAATCACCCATTACACAATTTGGATTTTGTAGATACCAATTATCATTCCATTTCTTTACTTCGTATTCAACAATATCAATATCTTTTAGCATAATTTTGATTACTTTACCATCAAAATCAATATCGTGCGGTATAATCATCGGTGGGTAACTTTTCGTCAATAATGAAAGGGATTCAGCACTGGCCGGTCCTTCACCTTCACCTTCTTTGTTTACTGATGTGAATTGAACATTGAAAATATCTCGACCACCACGTGTTTTCTTTGTTACGCCCGATATTTCCGCTTCAACAATATCACCTTCTTCAAATGGTTTCTCTACACGATGAGCAGTTCCTACATCCATGTAATATCTACCTTCCAATTCTACTGCTCTGTTTCCAAGACCCTCATTCGTAAGGATTGGGCCAGCACCCAATCGATATGTGAACGGTCCTTTGCCACGTTTATCGAGAATTACAAAATTCAAATTTTTTCCTTCTCTTAAAATCAACCATTTAGGATGACGCTTTTCGCCCTTCATGTAAGTTGATTGTGCATCTCGCAAAAGAACTCTTCCTTCTTCTTTAAGTTCAACAACTGCACTTTCTAAACCATCTCTATCTGTTACGCGCGTGTTGTACGGACCGGGAATTGAGATACCGTCGTGACTTTCTAATTGCCCACGAAGAATTTTCAGACGTTCATTTGTATTCATATCAGAAGAATCTGTTCCGTCGTATGAAATAATATCTTGAACAAAGAATTCATCATCTTTTAGAATACCGTCAACGATGAAATCCTTTTCACATAATTTAGGTGCTGCGTCACGTATCTTTTTCGGGACACCGCTTTGCTTACCATCTTCGTCAAGGAATATCGTATCATCATCATCCTTTACCAAAAGAAGACGTTCACCTTCATACCATGTAGAAACAATCCATGAATCACTAAATCCCTTAAATTCTTTCAAATCATCAAGAGAGAAAATACGATGCATGGGTCTAATCAATGGGACCCAATCATCTTCACTTGCTTTCTTCAACAATACATCAGGATTCAATAGGCTTGTCAAGAAATCTGTCATTTCACCGGTAGAGATATTGTTAGGGTCCGAAGCAAGAGGTTCCTCATAACCCGCTTGTTGTTGCTGTGCCGATTGTTGTGGCGTGACACCGGGTAAATCCATCACCTGATTTACAATTTCTTTGCCGTGCATTCCAATTAATCCTTCATGTGAAACTGTATGAAGATAAGTTGGGTCTTCAATAGCAGAGAAATACATTTTTCCATCTACACCCATATCACCATCAAAAGTTGGTTTGGCTAACCTTCCATCATCTATTCGTCCGCTGGTCCATGCCGGAGATACGCTACAATGACTTTCAGGCGTTGGTGCTGAAATAGGTCGGTTTTGCCACTGTGCTGTTTTTATAACTTCTTCAGGTGTGGCGATTTGTTCTACTTTGCCATTTTCTGTTGCCGCGTCAGGATTTAAAACATACATACTATCCAGTTTATTTTTTGAATTTTTTGTTGCATACTTCAAATTCTTCTTCTTCATATTCCCTAAACCATTAACATCGGAATTTACGTAGTTTAAACCATGATTTTGCATGGCTTGTTTGAGTTGATATTCATTCATATGTCGGTCCATATCTCTCGGAATAGAATGTAGTGCATGACTTTTCCAACTTGACTTATCACCTGAAACAGATATTTGTCCTTCATCCAAAAGAGAGTGGTAATCTTCACCGTGGAATGGTGTTAAATCATGTCCGAGCCAACTACCTAAAGAACCATCAGTAAGAAGAGAATTCATTGTCGAAACATGAAGTGGTGTATTCATTTCTTTAGATTGATTGATTACTTTTCTCACGTGTTCTTTATGTTCAGGTGAAATCGGTAATCCTAATTCCGTCAATGCTTCCGTCACGGTCATATTTCCATGTATTTCAGAACCATGATTTAAGAGATGATTAGCCATTTGGGAATGGTCTTCACCTGACGCAATACTACTTTTTGATTCTTCAAGTGACGTATCAATACCATAAGCATGAGATTTAAGACCGTGCGAATTATGTTCCATTGAAAGTAGAGCGTGTTCCGCCAAACGAACAACCTGTGAACTATCATGTAAAAACTGTAATTTATCATCTTCGGGAAACGAATGTGGTACAGCCTCTTTGATTTGCGGTATGAGTATTTTTGCCATTTCATGAATAGCACGATTATCCCCTTCTAATTTTGCATCACGTTGTTTTGGTCTGTCTTCCCACCAACCACTTTTTCCTTTTGGTTGCATATTACTTGCTTCTGATTGCATCGCATATACTTGACTTCGTAAATCTTTTACTCTACTATGGATTAAACCAATATCTTCAGGAGAAATTATACCCTCTGAAGAAGTATCAAGAAGATTTTCCAATTCCATTAGTTCAGTTACAGCATTCGATTCTTCAGGCATTGAAAAACCGTATGCACCCATGCCCATATAATTTTTAATTTTTGATAATTGTCTTTGTTGGTCTTTCATATAACGAGTTTCGGCCTCTTTTGGTGTTTCTGTTTCGATAGTATTAGGATTTAAGATTCCAATATCACCCATTAGGGCTGTAATGAAGTCTTGATTTTTTGCTGACATATCAGTATAATCACCATTATTCAGATATTGAGCAACATCAGAAGAATTTCTTGTGCCTAAATGTCTTGAAACCGCTCGTAAACCTTTCAAATAATCTTTTTCAAGTCCCTCGGGCATTTCAGGCGCGTTCTTTAGAGATGTTTGTCTATAGTCTGAATAGCCGATAAAGTCCAAAAATTCTTGTAAAGAATTGCCCGTACTAAACGGTACACCGTAAGATTGCATTGACTTCAAACTATGGACTAATTTTTTTTGTGGTTCCTCAAATGGCCTAATATGACCCAATGCTGTACGTATATGATGAGCGTGTTTTGCATTTTCTTCAGCAACAGCATCAGATGAACCTTCACCATACGCATTATCACTTGATGAAAATGCAGGTTGGTTAAACGGTCGCGGAAGATTATAGCCCTTTTTGTTCATTTCAGCCTTATGTTCTTTGGGACTTTTGCTGTAGAATTCATTAGCATATTTTCCACTCGTAGAACTAAAATGGTCGGTGTAATTATTTTTGATTGAATCACCTTCGCTAACGTTCAAACCTTCGCTATCATGTCTTGTGTGTGTAATATCCCCCGGAGAAAGAACATACGACGGGTTAAACGTCGCGCCTGTATTTGTCAATTTTTTTGTCCCATCTGCTAAAGTTTCAAATTCAACATTTGTAGGTTTTCTAAATGGTGCTACGATGCTCGCAATAGAATTTAGATTTTTGTTTGTAACAAAATCGCCATTTTCGTCAGTAGAACCAAAAATTGATTTTCCAGTTTCAGGATTCATCAACATATTATGAATAAATTCTACATATGTTGGTAAACTTCTCCCAACCCCACCTTCGGATGCATAAGCGTCCCACCAATGATTAGCATGAGTCTTTGTGTGTGTCCCGTCGGAACTCACCTCAAACTTTTCATTTTCATTTTCTTCGGGTTTCACACCAAATCTTGAACGTTTGTTAGTCAAAGTATTCCGAATTGATTTTGATTGGCCTGAAATATCTGAATATATTTCTGCGTTTTCCAAAAGTTCATCTACGTCTTTTTTCGGTATAACAGGTTTTTCTAAATCTCCATAAAGAGGATGTTCTGTCATATGTTCTTCTGTTTCAGGATGGTAACCTGATAAGAAAAGAAAATCTTCTTTTGATAATTTTGCGGCTTCAGGGTTAATTTGTTCACCAACTCTCTTTTTGTGATTTTTAGAAGCCCTTACAATATCCTTCCATCCGAACGATTCAGGAACTTTTTTCCAATTTTTTGGTGAGTGATATTCAAATCGAGGTAATGCTTTCAAATCTTCATGTTGGTATTCTATAGGTTCTCCATCTTCATCAACTGTCGGTGCGCCGTAACTTGGGTTTAGTTCTCCTAATTTCTCATGAATTTTTTTAGCAACAGAATCAAACCCAATAAGGTCGGCCTCATTTTCACCCATAATTGGATAAAAATCATCATGTGCAGCGATATTTAAACCATCTTGTAAGAATCTATTTTCACCCGAAAGAAAATCTTTTTCATTACTTTCTAACTTTTTGTGCATATTCGGACCATGAGCGTTTTGTGCGCGACCCCACCAATTCAATTCAGCCGTTATACGTTCCATAGCATTGTAAGCAAAACGTGCGGCTGGAAGAATAGTACCATCAGATAATTTGATTCTTTGTGATTCCGGTGTCAAATTTCCATTTTCCTCTAAATGATTCATAACGGCTGTTCTTTCTTCAGGTGAAAGCCATTCCATACCGAGCATATACGAAGCCCAACCCAAACCATGACCGTGATGTGTACCTTTTTCGCCGCCACTTTCAATATCTTCAAATGCTTTATCATAAGAAAAATCTTCTTTAGGTGGTGGGATAAATGTTGTATCGTCACCTTCCCATTCATCTGCACGACTATTGAAATGTTCTTTACGTAAATCATGCGTATCATCGATATTTCCATGCCCATTCTCTAATTTCCAACGTCGGAAATCACGTTCATACAAATCATGATTTGTGGAATCCACAGCACCTTGTACAATCAACGGACCGCCAAAAAGAAATTGCCTTTTCCCGTTAATGTGTTGTCCCATCATAACCGGATTAACATCTTTCACACCTTCATCATGCCATTTCTTTTCGCTTTCCCCAACATGATGTGACTTTGCTTTCTCTTTTTCTGTAGGTGTAAGAAACATTCTTTTCAGACGCTCTACAAATCCTCTTCTTTTTGTAATTGGGTTTTTCCGTAGCAACGGATAAGTTTCTTCTCTAAATGGATGTTTTTTATGATAAGGCTCACCGGGTGTTGTAATAGCATCAGGCCAAACGGCGTGTCTTATACCCGCCTCATCTGTTGTGGAAAATTTATCAACCCACGGATGACGAGTTTTTTCACTACTCAAACCTTCCATACCGACCGCAACGGGTGCATTCGGTTGTTTGTAATTGAAAACTTTCTCGGCAGAAGATAATTCACCACCGCCCGCTTTTTTTCCTTCTTCGGGGTCGTACCCTTCATTTTTCAATACGAGAATATTGATAGCCATACTTTTACAAACTAAAGACAAAGAATCTTTTGGTTTTACATTTAGATTGGCATATGCCATCATATATTCAGCCGCATTACGGCTTAAATCTAAACCGTCATCGAGTGACTTCAATAATTGATTTTTCCTATACAGGAATAAATTTGATGGGTCAGCCAACACACACAATCACCGCTCACTGTAGCGGTCTGTATTCATGACAAGCATTCAAATCCATTCCTTGATGAATTCTACATCCTTCACGTGTTGTTCCCCCGCATTTACCGCAGATTTGGGGGGCGTGACCGCCTTCTGCGGCTTCACGCCGGTTGGCGAATTCATTACCCTTTGACAAATCGAGAGGTTTTGCATCTCCTGTCGCGTCTTCTCTTTCAGCACCTGTACCTTCGTGTGGATTCAATCTTCGACCAAGACCTTCCATTGAAACACTTTCTTTTGCCTTCTTGTTTTTTGGCTTTGGTGCATCTTCTGTTTCAAGAGTGCGTTGGTTAGTTGTGAAATGTTGATTTTGTGTTTGTCCACCGGTTTCAGAAACAAAATGTGGTACTGATTCTTTCATTGGTTCTGACTTGAATCCCGGTTGAGCCTTTTCGATTCGTTGCTCTAACTCTTGAGCCTTTTCAAGCAACTTTGCTGCTTCGTAACTAATTGCATCATATCTTGGTTTCACTGAATCATCTCCTTACCTCTTGAAGCATCTGCCAATTCATGAATATCATCCCAACTCATTGAATGGAAATCTTCATTCGTTTGTGGCATCATAAATCCTGTTTCGTTCTTCAGTAACGACCCACCTGCCCCATCTACATCATTTCGGAATGGGTCAGCAAGAATATTTTCTGAAAGCGGCGTTGTAGTTCTTTGAAAACCCGCTTTCTTCAATAATGCTTCGGGATTTGAGAAGGCTTTTCTTAATCTTTGATTTTCAGCCTTCATTAGTTGTATGTCCGAGTCCATACCTTCCATCTTCGTAATGAGAGCGTTCATCAAACGCTCAGTTGTAGAAGGTTCATCGACCAAATTACTCACCTTGATTTACTCGGCGTCCGAATGTTCCCGCGTGTGGTCGCATAGCAGAATTGTGACGACCGGAAGAAATGAAGCCCGGAAGTTGTTGTCCAGAAACAACACCCGACGGTGAAACACTTGCATCTTGAAACTTTACGACAGCCGCGTTACCTGCAAAATTTTCTTCAGGAACGTAGTTGTTACCTTTTTGGACAGCAGCGTGAATATCATCGGATAGATAATCAGCGAACTTTCTAATTTCTGACAAATGAGTTTGCGCTGAAGTAGCATCACCATTTGATAGAGCCTTATTGAAAGCCTCTGTATGTTGTGCTAATTTACGCGCCATCGGGTCCATCTTTTTCAAATCCATATCGAACACTATCCTTTCGCATGAAGCCTTTGTTTAAGAGGCTTTAGGCCCCTCTCGGCCTTCGGGCGTTCATCAACGCATTAGAATTACGCATTCCTTGAGTTGGTGCAGCCCCTCTTTGTTGAACTGAAGTTACTGGTGAACCTATACCCGGTGAGCCTCTTTGTTGTGGTCTTGCGGGACTACTTGGTGTACGAATCCCCATACCTTCTCCACCCGGTTGTGACGGAGGCATCATCGGTGGTCGGGCCATACCGGGTTGCGGTGGCATCATCGGTGGCATATTCGGTGGCATCATCCCGCCCATTGGTGGTCTACCGCCCATCATCGGTGGTGGCATACCACCGGGAGGCATACCACCGGGAGGCATCATCGGTGGGGGTGCGCCACCGGGAGGCATACCACCGGGGGGAGGTGCGCCTCCCGGCGGAGCGGGGGGTTGGGGTGGGGGTTGAGTGTAAGTAAATCGAATATCACGGTCACCTTGTTCCATCAATTCAGGCTTGTAACCGAGTTGCATCATACGTTGTGCAAGGTTTACTTCCATCTCATCACGACGTAGACGGGTAATTTCATCTTCTTCTTCGTTTGGATAAAGGGTAATTTTCCAATCAGTAATACCAAAACCCTTCAAAAGACGAGGGAAAAGTAGTTCAGTATACACTTTTTGACCGAATTCTACAGCACGGTTTGTAACAAGAATTTGCATTCCTTCATTATTCAAACCTCCTGATTTCCCGCTGTCAATCATAAATATACTTGAAACGCCAAAGAAAGCAGCAATACGATTTCGTATCTCATCACGAACTGCGATGTATTGCATTTCTTCTAATGTGTCCATGAACTTAACCCAATTTACACCACCACGACCCGAAGAAGATTCAATACCAACTTTAGGGATATAGTGCGGGTCGCGCTCCATTTTTTCATCAACTGATTTCCAAAACGATTTCATTGATTCTAAATTATCTGTTGTAACGGAAATAATACCTTTTGGAGAGCGTCGTTTTTGATATGCTGTATAAATATAATTGTCCATCGCTGTGAGTGTCATGGCTTGCCGCCACATTGTATTCACTGGTGATGTACCGTAGAGTTTGGATGGTTGATATTTGCTGATATGAATAACTTCACCAGCGATGTAGTATTGCGTTTTACCGCTTCCGGCCATATTGACATAGTGAACTTCATGCATTTTCCCTCCACAAATCTCACATTCTCCTTCTTGACCCGGACTATGCACTTCATCACGATGAATCAAACAAGTTTTGTAACGTCCACCACGAACACCTCGTTTGTCAGCAACAATACGCATGAAGATAGGGTCACCTCTAACAATATCCTTTACACGGAAAAATGAGACCTCTTGCGTTTCAGGGTCCACATAGTATTCTTTTACCAAAACGAGGAAAGCATCATCTACAATATCTAAATCTCTTTCAACTTCATGTATTACTTGCATGAATGTTTGGTCCATACTGTTTTCTTGTTTCATTAACCATTTTGCATACGTAGTTTGGTCCACATCAGGTTTTCGTGTTTGTCCACCACAGGTAGGGCATTCTTCTTCTTCATGTTGAAATTCTTCGTCACACTCAACACACTTACTCAAAAACTTTTTTTCCCAATAATACCCACGACGGAAAATTTCTTGTCCGAGTTTCGCAATTACAGTTCTGAGAATTAGATTTTCTTTTGAAACGGCATATAGAGCAGGGATTGTAATACCCTGTGCCATGATTGGTTCTTGTATTCCACTTGACCAAAGTGGCATTGTAGGTGTTGGTGTTTGACGCCTCTTGAACGGTTTTGCCAAAGCCGATAAGAATCGAGAAATCCTTCCTTCTTCATCTTCAGCCATTTTACAATCCCTCTGCGTACTTTGTCAAATCTTCAGCCCCGATGCCCCAATCTTGTAAAAGCGCATCAGCCTTCTTCTTATCATCCTTCCAGTTTTCAAAGGTAACAAGACGTTTTAATTGGCTTTTTCGTGCTAAATCAGAATTATCGATATATTGAAGAACGGCTTTTGCTTGTATACCTTTCATTTTCAAATGTGGTAAAATTCCCTTGAGTAACTTTTTAATATCCGCTTTTGAATTGAACATTAGACGATGGGTTGTACGATTACTTTTCTTACTAATTCTTTGGTCAAGAGCAAGAACACCACAATCGAGAGCCTTGTGCATCTGTTCACAATGTGTACGACCACGTGTACCTGTAGCAACGAATGATGCACGCGGTTCACCTCTTTCTGTAATGAAAATACTTCCATCAGCGTCAAGGAAACCCGCCGCGTAAGGCCATACGTCCTTGATAATCAAACCCGTATGGTCCATTTTGACAAAGGTTCCTCTTTCTACACCCTTGTAAATATCCATTTCTTCTCCGTAAATTTTCAAAAGTTTACTCATCGACGCAGGTGTTGCTTTTGTTTTATGTAATACACCCGCTTCCAAACCATTTTCTACTATGCTTCGACTTGTGAGTGGACCTTTCGTTTGTAATTCATTCGCAGCGAATTCTAACGCTGATAGTTGATGTTTTGATAAATTGTCTGTTTGACGTAGTGTTTTACGCCACATTTTCTTTGCCGTAGAACGGTCTTGCATAGCAGAAGCCCATGCTTGTTCTTCTTCAGTACCCCAACCATCTTCATGTGTGTCAAGAGTTTTCAAAGTCAATTCTGCTTTTTCAAACATTTCACAGGCTTGAATCAAAGAAGAAGAACGTGTTTCACCAAATTTTCGGAGGGCTTTCAAATTACGGTCTGACAAACCAAGATTACGAATTGTAGAATCATGTTCTTCAGCCCATGAAAGAGATTTGACAGTAGCCTGTGTTTCCAATGCTTTGAGTGTACGAATATCTTCTATCATACCATCAATTTCCCCTATTTGGGATTTATCATGACGACGCATTTTACGAAGAGAACGTATCATATCATCAGCAGAACGACCTATTGAACTCTCAAGCCAACCATCACCATTGGGTGGAAAACTCAAAGATTTGTAAACATTTGATGTAACCAAAGAAGATTTCAACAATGTTTGTTTCGGCATTTCTTCAAAGGTAAAATTAGGGTGTTGTGAAAGTGCCGAAACAATTGATTTTGTCAAAATATCATCAACCCGAACAGGTAAATCATAGTCATCGCCAATCAACGCTGACCCCCACATATGACCACCCAATTGTCCTCATCTTATCAAGATTACGAATCTCTTCCTAAATCTTCTCGACGGTCTAATCTGCGCTGTAACTTGGGTTCATCCTTCATCTGCTGATAACTTCTCTTCTCACCAGATACCATTTGATTCTCAGACCGCTGTTCATCAGTCTGTGAAGGACGAACACCGGGGTTGTTGTGCTGCAAATCGAAATCCTCTTCCCCTAATATCGGTTCTTTCTGTTTCAAAGAATCCCAAGCGCCTTCCATAGGTGTTTTACCGAATGGATTAGATGGTTCTTTATGGTATTTTTCATCTCTATTGAAAATAGGGTCCGAAGTTGTTGAAAACATACCGAGGGGGTCTTCGTCAGGTGAACCGTCTAACTTATGTTCTTCAGGGTCAACACCTTCAGCCAATTTCTCTTCGCGTTCTTCTTCTTCACGAACATCATCCATTTGGTCCTCTACGGGAATTTCTGAAGGTTTTGTTGGAATACCATGCCCTTCAAATAAATTGTAATCTTCATCCTCTTCCTCTGCATTATGAGCAACATAGTGGGCGATACCAAAAGGGTCAGACAACTTATCCTGATAATCCGTTTGTGTCGGTTTACCTGCAACTTCACGGGCAAAATCTCGTCCTTCTTCTTCATCGGCTAAGATATTTGCGATATTCGCATTCTTCAAAACAAGCCAAGCCTTCTTCATCGGCCATGACTTCAATTTCTCTTCGTCTTCCATCCACGATTCCATCGGGTCATCTTCTTCTTCAGGCTCGTCATCTAAGAATGGTGATGTTGGCCCGCCGCCTTTTGGGAAACCAAGTTCTTTCATTCTCTCAAAATGTTCAGGAGATTCATCACCCATCCAAGCATCAGCATCATGTGGGTCATTCTGTAATTTTTCTGCTAATTCAAACAATTCGTCTTCTGTCAAATCTTCATGCCAATCGGGATGATTCATCATATCGTATTCATCATGCGGTTTTTCATCCAATTCAGGACGATAACGCGCTGAATCTTTCATCATACCCCAAGCCTTCTCCATCTTCTCATCAGGCTTCGACGTATCTTCGGGCTTCTTCGGGGCGTGCGGTGTAACCGCAATAACAATTGCCATTCCTTTCTTTTTCTTTTTTTCTTCTTCAGTCATAGTATCAATATCCTGATTTTTTTTGCGCCCACTGTGCGCCACCTTTTTTATGATTACAACCACATTTACAACCGGGTTTACATTTACAGTTACCCTCGGCGCAACCACAAGAACATTTATCTTTTTTCAATAATTTCCAAGCATCTTCAAATTCTTTTTTCATGGTATCATCCATCCATTATCATTGGGTTTTTTCCCACCAGCAAACCAATCGTCAAATCCGGGGAGGTAGTCATCAAGGAGCATCACGCTTCCCTTGAATTCTTTTGTGGCCCAATTAGACAAAGCAAGGGCCATAGCCAAGTCGTCATGCACGCCGACGGATTCAAGCCGTCCGCTTTTTTGCATTCCGAATCGTGTGAGTTCTTCTTCCAACTTATGTGTAAATTTCTTACTGCGCTCATCACCATAAGGAGTTTTGATTTGTCCTTGTTCAAATGCCAATAGAAGTGACATGAACAAACTCTCCTTCTTTGTGCGCGTAGTCATGAAAGTGCGGATTGGAATATCTTGTCGCAATTCTTTCAGTTCAGCCTCAAACATACGTTGAAAGTTGTTACCTTCAAGTTCGATAAGGTCGGGTTGAAATCGACTATTGAGTAAAACCATTTGTCGTTTCTGTGCCAATGACCCCATCCCCTTTTCGTGTACGACGTTGACAATCTGTTTTATATTTGCTTCTCCGGGCGGTAAACGCATTGTCATCATCGCTGTATAGTCAGCGTTTTTGTCAGAAGCAATCGCAGGGTCCCAACCAATGAAGTGTTGCCCGAACACTCCAATGCGTTCACCTTCTTCATCGAATTCAGATTCAGCCTTGTCAAGTAAAACCAATTCAGTATCACGTGCGGTTTCAAGAAGTGTCATTGGGAACATACTCGCTACGTCATGAATCGGTTCACATAGATACTCGCGTGTAAACTGCATGGCGGGCATTGACATACGGCGTTGGTCAAGCGCTTCTAAATCCCAACGTTCAGGCCAAAGGGGTTCCCCTTCTTTGTCAATGGCCGGGTATGTTTCAACTGTATACATACTCTTCTGTTCCAATTCAGCATACAAGTCATTGTAACTGAAAGGTGTTCCGACCATCATCAAACGTGCGGTGTGGTGAAGAACGGGAAGTAGAACAGCATAGAACCAATCGGCTGCTTTTTGTAGTTCATTTCCTGTGGTTCCCCATAGAATATCGTCGCAAACTACAACGTCGGGGTGGAAACCACGTGTTGCACCACCCACCGACTTTGCCATCATACGGGAACCATTGGAGAAATCAAAATACGATTTAGCCCACGGTCGGCCCTCGGGTTTCAAATAATGTAGACATTCAGTATTTTCGATAATGTTTCGTAGCATTCTCATGTGTTCAAGAGTCTGCTCAAGACTGTGACTAAAAATCATCACGTGTGTACCGGGGTTAAATGCCGCAATCCACAATGCATAACTCATAAAGAACACAGATTTGCCGTGGTCACGACTCGCTTTTACACAATAGTAACGATTGTTTTCCAAACCATCCATCCACAACGCATGGTGATGATTGAAATGAACATCATAACCGAGGTCTGCTACTTCGCTGAAAAAATACTTGAAAGACTTCGCAGACATTCTACGGTCCATCTCATGGATGAACTGCTTCATATCTCCGTTTTCCATTGTATCATCTCATCTTTAGGAATACTTCGGAAGCCAAACTACCCACTTCGTGCGGTGTCATACCTTTGAGTAGGTCACTGTAAACTTCCATGAAGGCGGGAACGAAGCCCGCTGTGATGTTGTAACCTTGATTTTGAAAATTGATTTTGTCTTGTTGTTCAGCAGTTACAGGCGCGTTTGGGTCCCAATTCACTTCATCACTCATTTCTGTAGGAAACAATTCTTCCCCTTGTGGTGTTGTTCTTACTTGCGGTTGAGCGTAATTTTGTCCCGGTTCTCTTACTGCGACCATAGCCTGTCGCTCACTCATAGGTGCTTCACCGGGCCTATTAGCACCGATTTGATGTTGAGGTGTTGCCTGAACATTCATTCTATCAAGGGCGTTTCTTCCAAACATATCCAAAGGATTACCAAACTCATCTACTTGTGGTTGCTCAACGGTTGTCGGTGCTTCTGTAAACGTGCTATCTGGATTAGTATACGCCCCCCATTGACCAAGCGGTGTCGTTTGTAATTCTTGATACGCCTCAACATGAGTAGGGTCAACTGCTGCATCGGGTGTTTCGACAGGTGTTTCAAGATTTTCAGATGCCCCGACCATTCCGGGTATTGTATTGGAGGATTGTGGTGCAGCGGGAGCAGGTTCAGCGGGAGCAGCGGGAGCAGCGGGAGCGGGCGCACCTTGCGGCGCTTCGGTAGCGGGTTGATGCGCTGTCGTTGCTGCTTGCACCATGTCTCTTGAATCATGATTAGCACCAACCGGAACATGATGGTCAGTTGTAGGTGTAGCCGCAGGTGCAGGTTCAAATCCCGGTGGACTTTGACCAACCAAATCCACACCAGCGCGGGGGGCCTTACTACGACTTATATCCAGAATTTGTTTCGGAACATCTGTTGATTGTGTAGGAGGTGTTGGTGGTGGTCCCGTTGGTCCGGGTACTACTGCCCCTCCTAACGGATTTTTTGTATTAACTTCTTTGGGCTTTTCTTTTCCAGCAATCCTATGTGATGGGTCTAATGCTGCATAATTCGCTGCAACGCCTATTGGTGCATTTAGCACACCAGCACCGCTACCACTTTGACTCGCATCAGCAAGACCATACATACCACCGAGAGCCGCTCCCGCCCCGGCAAACAATTTGCCGCCCATTCCACCAATGGCTCTCGTTTGTTGCCACGGACTAATTTTTGCTCCACCTGCATCCCTACCCATGAAACCACGACGGGCCAATTCACCCCAACCGGGTTTATCTTTTCCGCCAACCATTAACTGCGGCGTTGCACTTCCGCCGGGTGAAACTGCAATATCCATAGGTGATTTCAATACTAAAATCGGTTTCTGCATCATATATCACCTGTATTTACTTTGATTACTTTGACAACTTTCGGGTCTACTCTGAATGTTTTTGCAATACGATACCAATCACCCGTAGCGTGCGAGATGGAATGAACGTCTTCACGTGTTAGATTCAAATGTTTCGCAAGAAGTCTTGAATCACGGAAATGTGGTTTTACATTTTTTAAGATTTCAGTATCTTCTTTTGCATCACTCATTTGAAGTCGTTCTAATTGTTTCAAAACCCTATCCATAATTGGTAAATGAGTATCTTCAGAACGTGTCCATTGTTCCATGAGAGTTTGTTTTGGGTCACCCATCACCTGTTGGAATTGTTGTGGTGTTCTTCCTTGAGGCAATCGAACGCCCGCTTGTTGAACGAATTGTTGTAATTGTTGAGGATTATAACCTGCCACCGCTTCTCTCATTTGCATGGTTCTCGGCGGTAGTGGTCTTGGGGCTTGCATAGGTGGTCTTGGAGTTGCCACGGCTACGGGTTGTGTGCGGGGTGTTGGTGTTGTGTGAGGCCCCGCAGAAACCGGAGGTGAGATTCCATGCGAAGAAGGCCCCGTAGCCGTGACTTGTTCTGATGGTGGAATTTGTTCCTCAATAGGAACAGCGTCGGGTGCTGCCACGGCATCTCTACCGGGTCGTACACCCAATGGTGAAACTTCAGATGGTGACGTTGGAGCATAATCTTCTACACGATGTGTGAATGCGTCCATATGTGGGTCTAAACCTTCAGCGGATTCAGGATAATTACCAATGGATGCGTTTTGCATAGGAGAATCGGGAATATCACCAACGCCCAAACGAACCTCATGACCACGCGCAGAAGCCTGATGGTCCGCCAATGCTTCTACGATTGTTTGGTATCTATCAGCGTGCTTAAGAGCCATTTCATTATGAGGTAAACCCATCATTTGAAGTTCTTCTTGAGTAATTTCATGTTCACCCATGTGGCTTCTACCATCTTCACCTACTGCACCTGACTTTCTCGCAAGGGCATACAATCGTGCGGCATTTGTATGCGTTCCAGCACCACCGCTCGCTGAACCTGATGTAACGTATTCTTTATGTTGGTCGAGCGTAAGACCGTCTTCTCCCATACCATATTTTTCATTCATGTAATTCAATACGTCATTTGCATCGCCCTGTCCAGAACGACCGAATAAAAACATGAGAGATGGAGCATTAGAAACATCATCAATCAAACGCTCACGAAGTCCGGCATCAGAAAGTGCTTCGCGTAAATTAACTTGAGTAAAATCAGGTCTTAAATGTGAACCTAAATTAATTTGAATCTGAATATCAGGAATGTGTTCAACACCGTGTTGTAATGCTTCTTCGATATGTTGATGCGCTCTTCGTTTCAAATCAGCCGGTCGTGGGCCTCGCTTTCCAATTTTTGGATAGTGCATAATTTTTGGAAGTTGATGAGTAACTTCCCAAGAATGAATAGAATCCATATCAGGAAAATATCCTTCGGGGGCGCGGTTTCTATATTGGTCAGGAATTTGAGCATCGGGTTGGTCTTTATGAGTTGCATATGTATGCGGTGCGAGGTCATGTGCGTAAACATACGGATATTTTGTAAAATTTAAGGATTTAACATCATGTGAGTCGTGACCCATGAGATTGGTTAAAACATGGTTTAATTCTCTGTGTATCGGCATAGATGCAGATTCAAGAAATTTTCCTATCGGTGCTGTATCTGCATTTTTATTATGGAGATGAGTAATCAACGTTCCCTCATGTGTTCTTGTTGGAGAATCATTCCCCGCCCCTGTTTGAAGAGGTCCGAGGCGAATTTTTCTCCATTCATTATCATCTACAGACGGTAATGAATGTTGTTCCGCCATAGCATGATTTTTATTGAAATCATCAATTGCTCTTTGCACAACAGCCTTTGGATTTGTAGTGTCACCTCTTTGAGCCAAAAAATGACCAACACGACTTATGACACCATCTATACCGTGTCTGAATTCCCCTCTTGCTGTTTGGTAAACGTGTTCCCCGTGCGGTCCTTGAACGAATTCTCCTTCATCGGTGTTACCGTTTCCATCGTGCGCGAAAGCAGGTATATCGGGTTCAGAACCTGCACGAAAATTTTGAGCGGGTGGGTTACGGAGCATCGCCGGTCCATTCGGATGGTATGTGTAAATACCATGACCTTTGATTAGCATCATTGGATTCAAGACGTTTATCATCATCCCATATGCCCCCGCTTAGAAGTAAGATAACCAGCGGGGTCAAGACCGAGGCGATTTGCTTTCATCTCATCATTTTCCGTTGGTCCGTCGGGGTCCATATCGTCATTTTCACCACTCACACCTGCCGGATGACTAGGCATGGGTCCTTCTGTAGCAGAATTTGTACCCGCTTTCTTCTTACTCTCTTTTGCTTCTTGTTCTTTTGCGCGGGCAATACGGCGAAGAAGAGTTCGTAGTTCCGCCATATCCGAATAATTCATTTTCATCAAATCACTTTGAGAGATTTTGTCTTCACTCATCATCATCTGTGAAGGGTCGGGTGGCATTGGTGGTGCTTGCGGAAGAGGCGGAACAGCACTCATCGCACCCATAGGTGGCATACCCGTTTGACCCATAGATGGTGGCATTCGTGGCGCTCTTGGTTTTCGCATTCGTGGCATTCCCATACTACGAAGAGATGGTTTTCGCATTTGTCCAGCCTGACCCGGAGCCATACCTGTAAGTTGCCCGCCACCTGTTGGACCTGCTCTTGTGCTTCTTTCTGCATATCGAGCGTGTGGTGACCACACGGTTCGCGCACCACCCAAAATTTTCTTGGCTTCTTGCTGACCCATGTAAGCACGGTATCGAGCGGGGTCTTTCGACATAGGCTGCTTTGTCTTGATACCACGGTGTGACATTTCAACAGCAAGATGAGGTTTCATCAAACCTGTTTTCTTTCCTGATTTGATACCACGCATACGGGCCTTGAATCTACGCATTGTTGAACCGGGACCACCGCTTTGACCACCGGGTGGTTTCTTGAACTGCCCTGTTGAGGGGCGAAATTCGGCACGCTGCTCTTTCTTCCGCCGTCCCTCCATCGTTTTGGCTGTTTCACGCTTCAGTAATTCCGACCAAGCGTTATCCATTAATTCACTTTTTGGGGAAAAATGATACGGCGAAACAGGAGATGATACTTGTGGTGATTCTACGTGGTCAAAAGCACCTTTCATTCTTCCTTCATATTCCATTTCCATTTCATTTAATGTTCGGTCATGTTGAGAAACATCATTACCCAAATAATGAAGTAAAAACTTCTTATCGTAATCATTCATATGAGGTTCATCATCTGTTCCAAATTGGTGTCCTATATCTCCATATCTATCAAAAATATTATCTAAAGTAGAAGTAGGAATATGTTGGTAGGGGCGTTCTTCTTTCAACAAACTCGACCAAGCGTTATCCATTGGCTCACTCGCCATGAATTGATGACCCATCGAAGAACCCGTTCCGGTCTTTGCTCCTGTTGCCATATCCAATTCATGACCACGATTCCCCGGCGGTCCTGTTTGCCTTGACAATTCATTCTCTAAATCCTTTCGTGGGTCTAAAACCGTGTCTGCCTCATCAGGACTTTCAGGTTCTCCCGTACCCGCTTTACCGTGGTGTCCGAGAACTTTGATGTGTCTGAGTTTATTTCTCAACGCCTCTTTTTCATCATCTTCATTGAGTTTCTTTTCTTTTTCCCACTCTTTGTAATTCGGGTCCACGGGATTGTATTTCTCTTCACCTTCATTGGCAGAGAACATATGCGAAGATTCTGAACGTGGTGCATAAATTCGGGTATCAGAACCCCGACCCATACCACCAGTGGAACTCATTCACTCACTTCCCAAAATATGATGCTCGTATGCTTGAACTACCTTGTTTCCAAGACGCCCGTAAAATCGCTTAAGTGACTCGGGTTTATCTACGCATCGTGCAAGATGAACCATTAACTCTTGAAAGTGCGGTAAAATCACACTCTCAAAATGATTTTTTGCAGCAAAGAATTCTTCCGGTTCATCATTTTCCATGAGTTCTTGGAAAGCATCAATCATCCTATCCATAATAACAAACATTTCTGTTTCTCCCATATCGGGTTCAACACAATAATTCAATATACTGATAAATTCGTTTAATGCCTTAGAACAGAAATCAAAAAATGCCGGTAAGTATCTTTCCTCAATGGGTTTTGAACTTCGGAAAATTGGATATATTGAATGTTGAACTTGCATTAAATCATTGGCCGAGATATTCATCTACTCGACCCCCATATTTTCTTGTAATTTATTTTTGAGTCGTTTCCATGTTTCAGGACTTTCGTTTTGTAACTCTACGGAAAGAATGTTGATTGTTTGATTAATTTGTTGACCATCAGATTGAGGACCCCATTGTTCTTGAAATCTCATAAGGTCTTTGATAGATTCACGAACTTCTTTGTGAAGTGTCACGGCGTCACGAACAAAACCATCTTCATACACACTTCCTTCATCAAGTAATTCAGACAGTTTACTATTTAATTTTTCAACATTTGTTTGAAGAACAATAATTTCATTTCCCGCTAAACTTGCGACTTCAAGAGCAGCCGTTTTCTGAACAAGTGGTTGGAAGTGATGTTTTACATGATGAAAAATAGTTGATTCAGATGTTTCAAGTTGAGTTGCTATTTCTTCACTACTCATCTCACGATTAAAATATCCTTCTTCTAAAGCAGCCCTTTCAGGTGATACACAAAAAACACAACTGGTATTCGCCGCCATATGATATTCTCCCATGTGATTCCGATAATGCCTGTCAGTAGTATTCTCTCTCCAATTCATTTGTTTGTCCATTTCTTTTGGCGAAATAGAACCTTGCAAAATGTCTTGTTCAAGATTATCTCTATCTTCATGCTGACAGAACGAACATGAACGCTTAGAAACGCGCTCGCCCTCCCCCATGTTGCTTCTTAAGCACCACCCATTCAAAGTCCTTATGGCTAATGAACACTTGGAAGGGCCATGCGAAGGCGTCCGAGAATCGCTAAAATTCCTATAGACAGGCAAACTATGAAATCGCTAACCCGCGCTGCTATAGATGTAGTCAAAGGGCGTTACGCAACACCTATTCTCATTGAAGAAAGAATACGAATTTGTGAAACTTGTCCCTTCGGAGGAAAACGTTGCGATTTATGTGGTTGTTTCGTCAACGGAAAAGCGAGTTTACTCAACTCTTCTTGCCCTATAGGAAAGTGGCCTTCAGCGAGAAATGTTACTGTAAACGCTACTCAACATCAAGATACAACCAAAGATTCCGACAAGGTAATATGAAACAGATGCTGAAGCCATGTCAGGACCCTTCAAGAATAATACCAACATCATCGTCAGAATAATACTGATGAACTGAACCATTATCATATCAATAATTACAGAACGTCGGGGTGTGTAAACCGACAATACTGCTTGCGAAAATCCTCTTTGTGCGCCATCTATCATCTCATCTTCCTCCTGTAATAAATCCTCTCGTAACACTTCCAACAGTATTACCAACTCTTGTCATAAAACCCTCATCAGCCATAGCGGTTTGCAAAGCACCACCTAACATGGATTGGTCTGCAAGAGCAATAATTTGTGCTTGTTGCGCTTCTGCTTCAGCAACTGCTTGTTGCGCGTGTGATTGAAGAGTGGTAAAATCTGCTGCTACATTTTCTCCTGAAATGGTTTGCAAATGTGTTGGTAATGTTGTAACATCCATTTGCATATTCCCATCATCATCAAGTTTGAAAGTTGCACCACGTAGAATTTCCATTACAGAAAACGTAACTACATTACTAAAAAGTTCAATGAGAATACCCATTTCAGGACTTTTCACAAAACGGTCAATTGGTGCAAGAGAACGAAGAAGTGCCATTTGAATCTCAATATCCGAAGGTGGTGCAACAGGTTGTTGAAAATATCGTGGGTCTACACCAGCACCCGCATATAATCCATCCATCACAGCATTTGGAGCCGGACCTGCACCCATAGGGTAACTACCTGTGGTTGGCGCTCCGGTTCTACTCAAATTTAATCCTTGATTATTCACTTGATTACGATTCGCCCCGAGGTTTAACGCCATATTACTCATCCCCCGGAGGTGGTTGTTCCAATTGAGTGTTTGCATTCAACTGTTGTTGCATCAAAGCCTGAAAAGCGGCCGTTGGTGTATTAGCCATATCCAACTCATGTTGGAAGATACGTAAGTCAAAAATGACCATTGTGACATCATTCAAGCCTGATAATTGATTTGTATGGTGTATTATTGTAATTCCGTCCGTTTTATTCGCATCTTTTTGTATTTGAGCGAAAAAAGGCTCATATTTCTCCAACATAGGCGGTGTTGGGTCCTTTTTTACGACAGATGCAACTGGAATTGTGACCATACTCACACCCTGTTTTACACGGTCGCGGAGGCGTCTTGGGTTCGCTTCGTCCATTTTTTCTTGCTCTTTTTCCCATTTTACGAGCAAATGATAGAGATGAAGGTGTTCTGGACAATAAGTTCCTCTTAATTTACGTCCTGAAGTCACATTTTCGCGTGCAACGAAGGCTTCAGGCTCTTTTGTGATTGGATTTTGCCAATACATCTCCCAAAGACTCATACCTGTGTCCTCATCGCAAATTTTTGCGTATAAATTCTCAATTTTAATCAATTCAGCACAATCGCAACCCTCAACAACACAGGTTCCGGTATCTTTCGCATATCTATGCTTTCTACCAAAAAATAATCGCAAAGGATTGAGTAAATGACGTTTTGTAGGTCGTAAAAGTCGATATGCTTGCTTAATATCCTGTTTTCGTGCTTTTCGTGGGTCAGGATGACGAGAAGGATAAAAATTGACTTTCGGAACTTCGATATTCCCCTGTTGAGCCATTTCTTGCATCGCTGCTTGTGATGTAGCCTGTTCAATCAACGCTCCGTGTGTCAAAGTTGGATTACCTTGTTGTGAAAGTGACATTAGATGTGCCATATTCGCTTCACCCAATGAAGGGGCTGTTTGTTGCTGTGAAAATAGACCCGGCATCACGATTCATCACCTTTGTGAACGATAATTCTAATTTCACCTTCTTCTACCTTCAAATTCCATGAAATTTTATCTCCGGCGCTTATACCCATCTGTTCGCATACCCAAAGCGGTATTACTGTTCTTACGGAACGGCCTGAACCACCCACTGCTACTACTGTTGTTTGATTACTTGTCGCTGGCATATTATCAACTCGTCAAAAGGTCAATCATTGTTGGTTCTACGTTCCAACCAATTCGTGTCGCCATAAATGAACGGCGTGTAGGAATACCCGCTTTCTGTAAACGGATTAAATCATCTCGGAAGGGGTCGAAAATTTTGTGTTCACCGATTCTGTCTTGTTGCCAAAGAACGGCAGCATTATCGTCAAAGAAACGGTCTGCCTTATTCGCAACAAGCATCACCAATTTCGGAACATAGTTTTTTCCTCTCCATCGAGAACGGAAGTTACGGTATCTGTATTGACGGTTCACAAGACAATCAACCAAGAATTTGAATCCACCTATTTGTTTAATGGCTTCATCACCTCCTGAAAATGCTCTTTCATCAAACATATACACCACCGCTTCGACATTACGATTCACCATATCATCTATCCAAAGATTCCAAAATCGTTCTTCGCCTCCTAAATCTGAACTGTAAACAACTCTTTTTTGTCCTTTCCAACTAACACGTTTCCTCGTCGCTTTCGGTAGAAGAAAACGTCCAAGCAAACGTGTATGTTTGGTTCTCGCGTCCAAAGATATTTCTTCCATTTCTCCGGGCGTCGTCATATACCTGTCTAACGTTGTTTTGCCAACAAGACCTGCTCCATAAATCCCTACCCGTCGGGGTCGCCAAGCGTGGTAGAGATTTTGACCGAATACGGCTGCGCCGACGAGTGCTGAACCTGCGGGGTCTACCATTATTCCACACCTAATCCACCAGCCCACTCACCCAATTTGTCAATTTGTTGATAAACCAATCAGCGGTTTTTTCCCAAATTGAATTTTCGGAATGGAATTCGTATGCAGAAACAATCATTATAGTAACGAGGACGGCTATTAGTGTTCTAATCCAACCTACACCTCTTTCGTAATAATTATCGAGTTCGTTTGTAATGTGCATGGCTCGTAATGTCGCTTCCGTTGAATCATCACCGGGAGTTTTAAAAATACGACCCATCGTTTTCACTACTCTTTCTTCTTGTATCTCTTGTCGGGTGTACCATCCGACTTATTCTTCTCATCACCCGCACCCAAATTTATGGGTTGTTGAATTTCGGCAACGTGCATTGGTACACCGGGATTAAATTTTGATTCAAATTGTGACGCAAACAAAGGTTGCCCGCCTTGTATACCCCATGAAGGGGGCATCTTACCGGGATTAGCCTCCATCCAACGGAGTTCAGCCTCCATCTGTCCTTCTTGCATACGAAGTTCCATTTCAGAACGTCGATTATCAAATTCATTCTGCATACCACGATAACGATTTTGTCTTTGCCTTTCCATATCAGCAGATTGCGCTCTTTCTTGCATATTATGTTCAAAGAACATCTTGAAGAAATAATACGCTAAACCCTGAACAGCGAACGCACCCATAGCATATGTCAAACCATTGACAAATTCTGTATCGTTCGTAAGCCATATCCCGGCATCGAATATCCCTACCGCTAAACCAACTAATGCTGATTGGGACAAAATAAGTCCCATCAGACGGATTTCTGCTTCATTTGTTTCTGTTCTCTGTCGCGGCTGCATAGCGTTCGCCTCAATTTGGCTACGGGTATGACTCTCTTAAGCATTTTGAATCATGACTCATGATGAATCACTACCTCTATCAATAATATGAGTCAACTCATTATTATGAGTAGGGACATGATTCATCATGAGTCATGAGGATGTTCAACACCCACATCACGTGATGTTGCAGGTGGTGCTATACCTACGTGCCGTAACGTTCCTTGATTCTTGAAATGTCGTGCGCGATTAGCGTGTTCAGATTCCACAGTCAGTTTATTTCCTTCTGTATGGCTTATGTCCCGATGGTCATGCGAACCGTACATTCCACGCCGCCGACGCTCTCGATTCAAGTCGGCCCGATACTTCCTTCGTTCAGGGTTGGCTTCGTAGGCTGTGTCGTATTCCAACTTGTGTCGTTTGGCTTCAGGGCTTACGCGGTCTTTGACCAACACATCTCCGATAGACATTGGTTCGCTCGCCGCGACATAATCACCATACGCATATTTCTGCCCTGTTGGAAACTCGGTGTAATTTGGCGGCGTCCCTTCCGTGAAATTGCCTTCTTCCAGACCACCTTCAGATTCTCCACTACTATCCACAAATTGAGTTCCCGCTGTTCCTTCCGGTGAATGTAATATCGAATGTTGGTTAAACTCACCAGCCAACGAATGAATTTCAGGCATTATGTCATCAGGGACATTTGTAAGCATAAACGAATTTTCGCTTTTCCAATCTTGTTGATTGCCCTGTGATTCATCGGTTTGACCTCGCGCACTTATGATACGCATATCTTCCGAATTCTTAAATTGAGAAATTCGCCTAAGCATCTCATCGTGTAATCTGCTTTGTTCTTTAGAAGTAATATTTTCAGCACCGGGTCTTGAAGAAATAATGACATTCTGTGTTCCGGGTTCAAATCCTTCTTCGATATTTTTCCGATTGTAAGCATCAATGGTTTGTTGTGCTTTTACCAACACATCTCCGAGTTGATTCAAGACATATACGGGGTAACCCTTTCTTCGACGGTCACCTTTCCATCGTCTTTTCCACTCTTTTCTTTTTTTACCCGAAACACCGTGTAAGGCAATCCTTCCCCCATTATCATCTAATTCAGGTGCGTGGTCAATGACATTTTTTGAACCTAACGGGATTTTATTACCCTGTTGAAATTCACCATCGGCTTTGAATGGTTGCGATTTATGTGGCCCGTTGTAGTCAGAAACCCGGAACATAACTGTTCGGAACCCCGGAACAGTTATTCCCCGCTTGCTGTGAGCATTTACAATAGAAATAATAGAATCACCATTGGAGGAATCGTTTTCTCTCGGTGAACGTCGGTGTCCATCGGGACCGAATAAATGTGTTCTGATAGCAACAGTCGGCCCTGCGCCACCCTTCGCATTTTTATCACCCTGTTTTAAATTCTCCATAGCCCAATCATTCCACGAACCATCAGGATTGATTAAACCCTGCAAACCTGTAGTAACTCTTTCCTTTACTTCTTCTTTTTCTTGCGGTGTTATGCGTTCCCATTGGTTGTGTTTAGACTTGTCTTTACCCCGATACATATCATCCCAAAACGAATCATCAAGTTCAATTCGTTCTTCAGGCATCGGTCGGCCATCGTATGTTTGTTTTTCTTGCACGGGTTGTTCTTGCACGGGTTGTTCTTGCACGGGTTGTT
>TARA_R110002073_G_scaffold46789_7_pt1 | contig 43107 bp, 29 predicted proteins | sample TARA_R110002073 | Tara Oceans TARA_R110002073 (sample SAMEA4397174) | marine metagenome | biome: Polar Biome; feature: [DCM] deep chlorophyll maximum layer (ENVO:01000326); material: water (ENVO:00002006), including particulate matter (ENVO:01000060) such as... | depth 40 m
ACTTCCGCGGCAGCGTGGAACAGGACGAAACAGGCGAACGTGCTGCGACCGATCGCATGCAGTTTTGGAGCGGCCCCGCCGTCATGCTGTATTGCGGTAGCATGACCTTTGCGATGTTCGACTGGGTGATGAGCCTGGCGCCGATGTGGTTCTCGACAATGTTCGGCGTCTACCTGTTTGCCGGTGCGATCCTGTCGGCTCACTGTATCCTTGCCGTTGCCGCCTACTTGCTTCAACAAGCTGGCGCGATGCGAGACGAAGTGACGGTCGAGCACTACCATGACTTGGGCAAGCTGATCTTCGGCTTTATCACGTTCTGGACCTACATTTCATTCAGCCAGTATCTGTTGATCTGGTACGCGAACATCCCCGAAGAAACGGAGTGGCTGTACCACCGTCAATTGGGAACCTGGGGCACCTTGTCGCTAGTCTTGGTTTTTTTGCACTGGATGTTGCCATTTCTCGGTACGATGAGCATGTATGTTCGCCGTCGCCCGCGATGGATCTTCTTCTGGGCGTTTTACGTCCTGGTCATGCACTATATTGATATTTACTGGATGGTGATGCCCGAGGCGCATGCTGGCGTCCCTGGTGCTCACGGATCGGCCGGCGGAGCTCTCGGCGTGGTGGCGAGCGTATTGTGCGTCCTTGGAATGGTCGCGTTGATGGTTGGACTTGTCCTTCGCGTCGCCAGCCAGACCCGGATTGTTGCGGTCCGCGACCCCCGGCTGGCCGAATCGATTGCCTTCGAAAATATTTAGTCGACAGATCTCCCCCCTCAGCGATCCCGACTTCCCCTTACTTCACACGCATTAAACGCTTGAAACAGATTTAGAATAGTTATGGCCCAATACGATGACTTAAATGTGAGCCGCATTTTCACTGTCGGAGTGATCTCGGTGGTCGTTACTGCGGTTACCGCTTTGGCGGTCCAAGTGTTTTACTTTTCCATTTCGCAGTGGCACTTAGAAGCCAAGAGCGCGATGGGCAGCTACCAACGCCAAAACGAAGTCCTCAACCAACAAACAGAGCGGATTTCGGTTTACGGCGTCGACGAAGAAACAGGCAAAATCACTATCCCAATCGACAAGGCAATTGAGCTGGTCGTGGCGGAAAGCAAAGACGAAGAAAAGCAGAAAGACGCAGACAAAAAAGCATCGAATGACCAAGTTGATCCAAGCAAGGCGTAGGTTTGCCGGCAGCCAATCGGCCGTCAACAAACCGCAAACCCCCAACGTCATCGCCGCGATGATGCTGTTGTTGGTCGGTTGGTGCGCTACCGCTCCTGCGGCGATGGCCCAGGACGGTGGGGTGCGTGAAGGTGCCCCGGTCACGAACAATTTGCTGCCATTGGAAGCCCGCGGGATCACGGTCGAACAAAAACTGGGCGACCTTGTTCCGTTGGATCTACCTCTGCTCGATTCGCTTGGACGAAAAACGAAAACCGGATATTACATTGACAGCAAACGTCCGACGATCATCACGCTGAACTACAGCAACTGTCCCATGCTGTGCAACGTGCAACTGAATCGATTGGCCGATTCGCTCAACAAGCTTGAACTGAAAATTGGCGAAGACTTTCAGATTTTGACGGTCAGCATTGACCCCAAAGAATCAACTGAACGTGTTCGCGAGACAAAACAAAAGTACATCGATCAACTAACGAACCATCCCAAGGCTGCCGACGGCTGGGCGTTTTGCACGGCAAAACAACCTGTGATCACCAAATTGGCCGATGTGCTTGGGTTTCGTTACCGATACGACGCACGAAGCAAAGAATACAACCATCCCGCGATGCTCGCGTTCATCTCGCCTGAGGGTGTGATCTCGCGTTACTCGCTGGCAATCGACTTTCCCACCGACCAACTGAAACTCGCACTTGTCGAAGCGGGCGAAGGAACCGTGGGTACCCCGGTCGACCAATTTATCCAGTGGTGTTACAGCTACGATCCCGATTCCAATAGTTACACCTGGCACGCCTGGCGACTAATGCGACTCGGCGGAGCTGCGATGATCGGATTGATGCTTGCCTGCTTGGCGCCGTATTGGCTGGGCCGCAAAGGCGGAGTATCGGTCGTCCCCAGGGATGACACTGAAATGCTGAACGGCGGCGAAACGATGACCGATGCAGTCGACAACGACTCGAATGTAAAAAACGAAACGTAACCTCGATTGCCAACAATCGAGACTTGCTGGAGCGAATGCGAAGCATCCGGCTTGAACCCAAATTTTATTTTGCAACTGACTAACAGATAAACGATGGCTATGTTACCTGCCGCATTTTCCCTGCTGAGCGATTACACCGAAGACTACGCTTGGTTTCCGGATTCCGCGTCGACATTCGCTGCAGATTCGGATTGGCTTTATTATGCCATCACCGCCGTCTGCGTTTTCTTCTTTATCCCGATCTCGATTTGCTTGTTCTACTTTGCTGCAAAGTACCACAAGCCCAAGGGACAGAAGGCAGAGAGCCAAGTCTCGCACAACACCCCGATCGAATTGTTGTGGTCGATCGGCCCTTCGATCTTCATGGTCGGCATGTTTGTGATGGGCGCCCGTGCCTACCTCGATATGCGAACGATTCCTGAAGGTGCCAACGAAATCGGCGTGCAATCGTCCAAGTGGAGTTGGTCGATGGATTACGGCCGCGGCACCTACCATCCTGAATTGCACCTATTGGTCAACGAACCTGTCAAATTGACGATGCAGAGCAGTGACGTCATTCACAGCTTGTACATCCCCGCATTTCGCGCCAAGAAAGACGTGGTTCCTGGTCGTTACAACTACATGTGGTTCCACCCCACCAAGGTGACCGAGAAAGTCAGCGACGAAGAACTTGCCAAGGCGACTCAGTGGACCAAGGAAAGCGCCACCGCGTGGGATTACGACAAATGGCAATTCACCCCCGATGGCTATCGGTTCTATGACCTGTACTGTGCCGAGTACTGTGGCCAAGACCATTCGCAAATGCAAACTGTTGTCGTCGTTCACGAAACGCGTGAAGATCTCGACGCATGGATCAAAAAATATAGTAGTCGTGGTACCGACACGCTGGAAGCTTACGGCGAGAAACTGTATGCCCGTCGCGGATGTGTCGGCTGTCACACAAACAATGGAACAAGCGGAACAGGTCCGACCTACAAAGACGCCTTTGGCACGACTCGCCAATTGGCCAATGGCGAGAAGGTGATGATGGACGAAAACTACGTCCGCGAATCGATCCTTGTGCCGAAAGCCAAGGTCGTCGCCGGTTTCCAACCTGTGATGCCTAGTTACAAGGGACAACTCAGCGACGACGATTTGGATTCGCTGGTCGCCTACATCAAGTCGCTTTCGGCCAACGCCGAACCGGCACCGGAAGCTGCGGCCGAGGAAAAAGCCGAAGAGAAAACAGAGTAAACCGGGTGCCGTGAACGATCGTTTTTCACTCGTGTCTGAGGCAGATCGAGAAAAAACGTCCTTGAGCCCCACCACCGCAGTCTTCAGAATGAAGCTGTGAACCGAAACCATTTGAAATAACGACCGACGTTTGTCGGCTCAACGATAGAAGACTGACGCATTTCCTGCGTTTGACGAGGTATTTGAGATGTCTGCTGGAACCATTCGCGACCCTGGGTTTCCCACCGAGCGAGAAAACTATCTGACGAATTCCAAGGGAATTCTGAGTTGGATGTTCACGCTGGACCACAAACGAATCGGCGTGATGTACCTGATCGGGGTCACGGTATCGTTCGCGTTGGGCGGTCTGCTCGCGCTGGCGATTCGCTTGCACTTGATGGATCCCGAAGGCTGGATGTTCCATGGTGCGAACGCCAACAACATTTACAACCAAGTGTTCACGCTGCACGGCGCGATCATGGTGTTCTTGTTCATCATTCCAAGTATTCCCGCGGCACTCGGAAACTTCTTAGTTCCGGTGATGCTGGGGGCAAAGGATGTGGCCTTTCCCAGGTTGAATCTGAGTAGTTTCTATCTGTGGGTTTTCGGGGCAATTTTCTTTGTCATGGCACTGTTTTCGAGTGGGCTCGATACAGGTTGGACGTTCTACACGCCTTACAGCACAACGACCGACACGTCGGTGATCATGGCCACGATGGGGGCGTTCATTCTTGGGTTTAGCTCGATCTTTACCGGTTTGAACTTCATCGTCACGATCAACACAATGCGTCCGCCGGGGATGACATGGTTCCGCATGCCGTTGTTCTTGTGGGCAACCTACGCGACCAGCATCATCCAAGTTTTGGCGACGCCCGTACTTGGGATCACCCTGCTATTGCTGATCGCCGAGCGAACGATGCAGATCGGGATTTTCAATCCTGAATTCAACGGTGACCCGGTGACCTACCAGCACTTTTTCTGGTTCTACAGTCACCCTGCGGTTTACATCATGATTTTGCCTGCCTTCGGTATCATCAGCGAAATCATCAGCGTTCACAGCCACAAGCACATCTTTGGCTATCGCTTTATCGCTTACTCGTCCATCGCGATTGCATTGCTGGGATTCCTGGTTTGGGGACACCACATGTTCACCGCAGGAATGAGCTCGCTGACGACGATCGTGTTCAGTGCGTTGACCTTTACGGTTTCGATTCCATCGGCGATCAAGGTATTTAACTGGTTGGCCACGATGTACAAAGGGTCGATTAGCTTGACGGCCCCCATGTGCTACGGCATCTCGTTCATCTTTTTGTTCACGATTGGTGGTTTGACCGGGTTGCACTTGGGAACCTTGGCGACGGACCAACACTTGCACGATACCTACTTCGTTGTCGCTCACTTTCACTATGTGATGGTGGGTGGGACGTTGGTTGCGTTTCTCGGCGGCGTGTTCCACTGGTGGCCGAAGTTGTTTGGCAAGATGTTCAACGAAACAGGTGGCCGGATTTCCGCACTGCTCGTGTTCCTCGGTTTCAACTTGACGTTCTTGCCACAGTTCGTGCTCGGTAGCCGTGGAATGCCACGACGTTACGCGACGTACGATCCCGAGTTTGCTTTCTTGCATCAAATGAGCACCTATGGTGCGTTGCTGCTGGGCTTTGGCATCTTGGTCGCGTTCATCACGCTGATGCATTCATTGTTCCGAGGCAAACGAGCTCCGGCGAATCCATGGGGCGGAGCGACTTTGGAATGGAACTGCACCAGCCCACCACCGTTCTACAACTTTGAACGTGCTCCGGTTGTGGGTGACCCCTACGACTTCCACGACATCGAATGGGAAGAATCGGACGAACGCTACGTGACGGTTCAACCTGAACGCAAATTGGCTCCCGAGTCGGATCCGGCGAAATCGCCAGCTCACGCAAGCCACAAGCACTAGTCGTTCATCATCAACGATTGATTTACCGCGGCATTCCCCTGTCGAGTGCCGCGGCTCCTGACACTTTCAACCTTTTTCCTGCTTCCAATCTTCATGTCCACTCTCGAAGCTGATTCCGCGACTGACGCTCACGGCGCTCATGATCATGACCACGATCACCCGTCGTATTTGGCGCATCATTTTGACACTCCTGAACAACAGTTCGACAGTGGCAAGCTTGGCATTTGGATCTTCCTTGTTACCGAAGTCCTGTTCTTCGGTGGCATGTTTTGCGCCTACGCAATCTTTCGCTCATTGCGTCCGGAAGTCTTCGAAGGTTGCAGCCAGTTCCTCAATACTAAACTGGGCGCGATCAACACCGGCGTGCTGCTATTCAGTTCGCTGACGATGGCTTGGGCCGTTCGCTGTTCACAAACCGAGAACCACAAAGGCTTGACCGCACTGCTGGCAACCACGCTGTCATGTGCGATGGTCTTCTTGGGCGTCAAAGCGATCGAGTACTCGCACAAGTTCCACATGGGATTGTTGCCCGCGGGACTCTTTAGCTACGACCCCGCCCATCCGCATCACGAGGGTGGTCCCAACTACTTGTTGTGGATCTGTTTCCCCTTCATCATCGCCCTGATCGGTGTGGTGGTTTGGTACGCAATCGCGGTACTTCAAGGTAAAAAATTCCAAGCCGCCGTCGCACTGCCTTTGATCGTCGTTTGTGCAAGCTTCTTTGGCGGCGTCGGACTGGGTACGATTCTCGAAAGTGGCGATTCGACCGAAGCACACGCCTCCGAGTCGGGCGAGCACGCCGGAGAAGAGCATGCTGGCGAAGAGCATGCGGTTGTCGCGAGTCACGATCATGCCGAAAACGCAGATCACGCGAAACCAGAATCACTTGCAACGCTTGAAAACCAAGTTGCGGGTACCGAGTACGGCGTGCAAGAGCGATTGGCAACCGACGCGACCAACACCGGTGTTCAAAACGAATTGAGCGCGATGGAGCGTCAATCGGCGATGGCCAGCGGATCGGCTATCGTGGGTCAATACGAAATTGATGCGACAATCGATTCGGTACCGAGTGAATTTTTGACACCGAGCCGAGCGGGCGTCTTCTTTAGCATCTACTACTGCATGACCGGAGTCCACGCGATCCACATCCTGGCGGGCATCGGTGTGTTGGTCTGGTTGTTGGTGCGATCAGTTCGCCAAGAATTCAATCACAACTACTTTGGCCCGGTCGACTACGTCGGTTTGTATTGGCACTTGGTCGACTTGATTTGGATCTACCTGTTCCCATTGTTGTATCTGATTCGCTAACGCATTCATTGGTTTTCGCGGCCCCACGTCATCGCATTGGCGAACGTATCGAACGGGGCCTCGGCTTGACGACTAACACAACTCATTCGATTTACCGATTATGTCCGCTCACGATTCCGCTTCTTCTGACCATGCCGCTGGTGAACATCGCGAAGGCTATGACTTTGCTCACCCGTTGCCGTTGCCGATATTGTTTGGCGTCTTCGCCGCGCTCGTTTTCTTGACGATCGTCACTGTCGCACAAGCAAGTTTTAGCTTTTTCGGCGATTACGACGTGGTCGTGGTGATGGCGATCGCGACGGTCAAAGCGTCGCTTGTCGTCATGTTTTTCATGCACGTCTTGTACGACAAACCGTTTAACGCTGTCGTATTTGTCTCGTCCTTCGTGTTTCTGGGGATCTTTATCATCTTCACGCTCAGCGACAGCTTGCTGACGTCTCCCGACCAGATCCCTGTGGACGACGGCATCGTCATCACGACCACCGATTCCTAGGATCGGCCTTCGGTAGCTCGCAGCGGAGCGAAGTTCCGGCATGGCGGCTTAGTGATGAGCTCGCCATCACTTACGAATCCTGCCGGATCTGCATCCCGGATCCGCATCGCTTGGGGCGAATTGATCCGGCGGGCCCTCTTCTTAGATTGGCTGCAACGCGTCGCTATAGGCGCCGCCAATGCTCAATGCGATCCGCAAGATCAAAAAGACCAGCACGCCCATGGTGCCGAGCCAGACGATGCCGGTCGCAAGTCCTGCCAGCGTACCGACCGCACGCTTCGCTTTCTCGTCATACTCTTGAGCGAGCATGTCGATCGATTCGGCGTCGGTTCCCGACAACTCAGATATCTCCACTCGAGTGATGAACTCATCGGGAAATAACCGCGTCGCCTTCAATGCCCCTGAGAGTGAATCGCCACCGAGGATCGCCTCTTCGGCATCCTTGCCGACACTTTTGTAGTAGTCGCTATCGGTGCTTTCGAGTGCCAAGTAGATCGAGCGAATCGGATCGAGTCCCGCATCCAGACTAAGCGACAAGGTCCAGCAAAATCGCGACAGTGTGATTGTCTGCAAAGCTGGGCCTAGCACCGGAATCATGTAGAGCAGCGGAATCAGATTCTGGACCCCGCCGACATTTCGCATGAACGCCCAGATGGCCGCGCCGACGAACAGCGAAAAGACAAACAAGTAAGCCCAAAGTTTCAAAACGCCCTGGGTGCCGGTCAGCCCGAATCCGAGCATATCGGCCATATTAAATTGGCCCATCAACCAGATGAATAGCGACACCACCAACACGGCCAAAATCAATTGAATCGCAGGCCATGCGAGCGAACTGATAAATTTCTGACGCAGCGCCAATCGGTGTTTGTAATGCTCGGCCAGCGACAGCAGGGCACGCTCTAGTCGCCCGGTGGCTTCGCCGACGCGAACCATCGAGATCAACAGCGGTGGGAAAAACGGATCCTCTCGCTTCATCGATTCACTCAGCAGTTCACCCTGTTTGGCCGCCTCGCGAATCGCCACCATCGCCGCGCGTTGACGAGGTGGGCCATAGCCTGCTTCGCTTTGCAGCATCGCTAGCAAATCGGCCCCCGCTTTGATGCCGGTTCCAAATCGATAGCAAAAGCCAGAGGCAGCGGACAGCTTCATTCGGCGAGAAAACACAGGACAACGGCCTCAAAAAAAATCACAGCGAGTCAACAGAACCAGATGATGATCTGCCTATTGTGCCGTGTCTCGAGGCGGAAAAGTAGCCAGCGACGCTATTTCGGCCGCTGACAGCGAAAAAAGAGTCGTTTTTTTGGGGTGACTCCGAATCAGAAACCGCCGCCACTCAGGCTGCTGGATTCATCGATTCGCGTGATTTCCGCAAACGCTGCTGGTACTCGGACATCGATTCTTCGAGTTGGCGAAGCTGCTCGGCCGCGGTTTGGGCGAGATCGATAAAGATCGTTTTTCGCTTGCCGATCATGCACCACGACGGTTCTTGCCCATCGAGCAATTCGGTGCGGACATGAAATCCCAAGTCGCGAGCTTGTTGAGTGCGACGACGCAGTCGCTGAACCACATTTTCGTCAGCAATTTTTGAATCACTTGCTTGATTCCGCATCGGTCGATCCATCAGACAGTAAAAAAATGGCGGGGCAAAACTAAAGTGGCGTGACAAAAATAGCGGGCTAATGAAAACAGTTTGCCTAGTCGGAATCCTTTCGCAGCCCAGGGGACACCGATCGACTCGGCTAGCGTGGCAAACTATGCAGGTACGATCATACGAGGTGTAGCGGATCGACGGGCTTCGACGATAGATCATTTACAGTCGCATTGGCATCAGTGCCACCTGATCCACCGCAGCGACTGTGTCGATAAACCGGCCGCATTCGCTCGCATGAAACCGTATCACTATGTCATCATCTCCTCTGCCATCTCGCAACGACGCGCAAGCGGAAATCCAATACCTTCGTGCGGAAATGCGGAAACTGCAAAGCCTCGCTTCGTTGGGGGAATTGATGAGTACCGCGACTCATGAATTCAACAACGTGTTGATGACCGTGATCAATTATTCGAAGCTGGGAATTCGCAATCGCGATGACGCCAGCCGCGACAAGGCGCTCAGCAAAATCCTCGAAGCGTCCGAACGAGCGGCCAAGATCACCAACACGATTTTGGCCCAAGCTCGCAATCGCAGTGAATCGATGGAGCCGACTGATTTGGCCAGCATCATCAACGATTCTCTGGTGCTATTGGAGCGTGAGATGCGAAAGTACCGCATCAGCATCGAAACCGAAATCGATGCCTCGACTCCGAAAGCATTCGCCAGCGGCAATCAGATCCAACGCGTCTTGTTGAACCTGCTGATCAATGCACGACAATCGATGCCCGAAGGGGGCACCATCCTTGTCAAGCTCACGCGATCGGCACAGGACGAGTGGGTGGAGCTGATGATTCGCGACAGCGGTTGCGGAATCCCCAAGTCCGAATTACCTCGCATTTTTGACTCCTTCTTTACCACAAAGGCGGGTCCCGACGAATCAGGAAAAGGGGGCACCGGCTTGGGATTGGCCGCCTGCAAAGAAATCATCGACACCCACAAAGGTCGCATCCGAGTGGAAAGCACCGTCGGTCGCGGCACCGCATTTGTGATTCGCTTGCCGATCGCAAACGGACAACAAGCGGCTGCCTAACCGTGGGATAGGCTGCTAGCCTGTCATCAGTGGGTATCAACTTCAAGGGAGCGAAACTCGCGCGTGAGTTTCGGTCAACGCCGTCACCACCCAAAAGTCTTGGCGACTTTCGCTACACCCGAATCGCATCGGACCAACAAACGAGAACAGGATCATGTTTGGACCGAGTTTCATTACCGACATTCGCGATGGCCAAGCTCAACTGCGTTCGTGGCGGTGTGGCCGAATCGTGATGCAAGGTGGCCGGTTTGTCAAAGTCCAGCGGCGGCTCGTCGCGGGCAGCGTGTCGGTAGCCCAGGTGTGGTGGCAATCGAAATATGGGCGAATGAACGACGACGTCTGTTGGCTGGATTACCATCAACCGTTTGGCATGCCTGGCTTCTTGACGCTCGACTACATTCGCTCGGGCCATCAGGCAGGTTACAAAACCTTTATCGGTGCCATCCGTGTGCTCGAGGAAATTGCTCGTATTCGCAACGCTGCCGCAATCGTCGCGCATGTCACTAACGGCGCGATCAGCGACCGCTTGCTCGAGCGAAACGGATGGCAGCGGCATCTACAACAGTGGTCCGGCCGACACTGGATCCGCCGTTTCTACGACGGGTATCCCGAATCGGCCGTAACGCGTTATACCGCGTAGCGAATGTCGCGAAGAAGACTGCTTAGCGAATGTCGCGAAGACGTTCGTCAACACTATCCCAGCATGCGAAACTCTTGGCGAGTTTCGCTACTGGAAATGTCGCTCGGGGGTGCCTATTCGTCGTCGCGGATCTTGGCCAATACCGAGAAATCTTCGAGGGTCGACGTATCGCCGCCGATCTCGTTGCCCGACGCGATATCTCGCAGCAAGCGCCGCATGATCTTGCCGCTTCGTGTTTTCGGCAGCGATGCAGTGAACCGCAGATCATCGGGTTGCGCGAGTGCTCCGATCTGCTTCCGCACATGCTGCTTCAGCTCTGTCCGCAACGCCTCGTCGGGTTCGCGATCACGGATCGTGACAAATGCCGCGATGGCTTGCCCCTTGATTTCATCGGGCCGTCCCACGACCGCCGCCTCACAGACCGCATCGTGGCTGACCAGTGCACTTTCGACTTCGATCGTGCTGAGCCGGTGTCCTGAGACATTGATCACATCATCGATGCGGCCCATGATCCAGTAGTAGCCATCTTTGTCTCGACGCGCGTTATCTCCGGTGAGATATTTTCCGGGAACCATCGACCAATATTGTTCGGCATAACGATCTTCGTCACCCCAGATGCCTCGCAGCATGCCCGGCCACGGTTTGGCGATACACAGCATACCGCCGTGGTGATCGTCGACTTCGTTTCCGGTTTCGTCCACGATTGCAGGGACAACGCCCGGCAGCGGAGTGGTGCAAGAGCCTGGTTTGGTTGCGGTGATCCCCGGCAGCGGACTCATCATGATGCCGCCTGTTTCGGTTTGCCACCACGTATCGACGATCGGGCAACGCTCGCCGCCAATCTTTTTGTGGTACCACATCCAAGCTTCGGGATTGATCCCTTCGCCCACGCTTCCCAGCAATCGCAAACTCGATAGATCATGCTTGTCGACATGCTCGTCGCCCCATTTGATGAACGCACGGATTGCGGTCGGAGCGGTGTACAAAATCGTGACTTTGTACTTCTCGATCAGCTCCCAAAAACGATCTTCGGCGGGAAAGTTTGGCGCGCCTTCATACATCAAACAGGTTGCCCCTGCGGACAACGGACCATAGACGATATAGGTGTGCCCGGTGATCCAGCCACAATCGGCGGTGCACCAATAGACATCGTCCTCGCGATGATCAAACACCCACTGGAACGTTCGTTTGGCCCACAGATTGTAGCCCGCGGTGGTGTGCCGAATTCCCTTGGGTTTCCCGGTGCTGCCGGAGGTATACAGAATGAATAACGATGCTTCGCTGTCCATCGGCTGGGCAGCGATTTCACCGGGCTGTGTATCGACCACATCGTGCCACCACACATCGCGTCCGTCGGTCATCGCGACATCGTCTTGGCCGGTACGTTTTAGCACCAAACAGTGTTTGACGGTGGGCGATTTTTCGAGCGCTTCGTCCACCGTTTTCTTGAGCGGCAAAATCTTGCCTCGGCGGTACAGCCCGTCCGCGGTGATCATCAATTTCGCACCGGCGTCGTTGTTCCGATCAACAATCGACTCGGCACTAAAGCCCGCAAAGATAACCGAGTGGACTGCACCAATGCGGGCACAAGCCAACATCGAGATCGCAAGCTCGGGCGTCATTGGCATGTAGATACTGACCACGTCGCCTGCACCCACGCCGAGCTGTTTTAGCCCTTCGGCGCATTTGCAAACTTCGCGGCGAAGTTCACTGTAGCTTAGCGTCCGCGTATCGCCCGGTTCGCCTTCCCAAATGATGGCCGCGAGATCGCCTCGGCCGGCGTCGATGTGTCGATCTAAACAGTTGTAGCTGGCGTTGGTTTTTCCACCAACAAACCACTCGGCGTGAGGCGGATTCCACTTGCACACTTCGCCGAACGGCTCGAACCAATGCAGATGCTCGAGCGCTTCTTCACGCCAAAAGTCATCCGGATTTTCAGCCGCACGCTTGTACATCTCCTGATACTGGTCCGTCGTCGAAAAAACGGCCTTCTGAGTAAATTCGGCGGGGGGCGGGAACAAACGATCTTCGGTCAGAACGTGGTCAATTTGCCCTGAGGGAGATTTGGTCATGGAGGGAAAGCCAATCAGGAAAAAGGGGGGGAATCGATCGAACGCGAAGGCCCAATCTTGATGCTTACAAACGCGTTTGCAAACGCACAGTGTAATGGAATCGGCACCGCAATTTCACCACACAATGGATTTTATACCCGCATTGCGACCAGCTTACGACGGCCAACCCTCTCCATGTGCCTCCACAGCGAGCATCACCAGCCCACAAATAGGGGGCAAACGAAAAAATGGGCCAATCCAATTACGAGTAAGATTGTGATTGAGGGCCCTGCTCAGGACTCGAGTCGCATCCCGCCTGCGCTTTGGACAAAGACGACTCGCGATAGACCGCCCGCCAACTTTTCAGTGCGATAGAAGAACGCCTCTTCGTCGCCGATGTTGGGTGGTTGCATGCCCAGGAATACCATCGCGGCGTTACGGCTTGTCGTCTGGATTGCTAATTCAGGATCTTTCGAGACGACAACTTTGGTAACGCCAGGAATTCTGGCTGCCTTTAATAGTCCATTCAGGTGATTTCGCACTTCGTCGATTCCGGCTTCGTTGTCCACGACCCGCAAGAGTCGCAACTCACGTCCTCGCCAATCTTCGTTCTGCAATAGCAGGTGTGCCAACAGCACCATCAATTCGCCATTGGCACGTCCACGCCACCAAACGTCCACAGTGCCGCTTGGGGGTTTCCAATCGTCGGCGGGTTCATCCGTGCGGCGGAGCACGACGGCACTGCGTGATAGTCCTTGCAAGTTTCGAAGCAGGCCACCGAAAATCTTCATGCGGTCGACCGAAAGTGGGCAACCAAGCAGCACGGCGTTGGGACGCAATCGGCCTAACCCTTGGCACTGCACCAGTGCTTCGACGCCGGTCACATAGTCGCTGGCGACCACCACGGCGGGAAACGCGTTCAGCCCGTGCTCGCCAATCATCGCGTGCAGCATTCTTTCTTGCGAGATTCGACGTCGATGGCGATCATCCAATTCGCCTTGGATGACTTGCCCAAGCGTCAAAATACCCGTGCGTGACGTCAACCAATGTCCAAAGACCACCAGATGAGGACGCGAAAAACCCGTGCCGCTGAGCGCCAATACAAACGGTCGCCAATTTTTGGGATGATAAAGTTCGCCTTCGAGTTTTAACAAATTTTTGCGTGTTCGCTCGAACAGCAAACCGCTGGTGACGTTACCGAAATCGGCGGACAGATCGATTTTTGACAAATACCAATGCAAAGCGGCGAACAGCGAAATCGCTACAAACGCCCATTGCCAATCGATCAACAGCATGACGATGCCACATCCGATCGCACCCGCGAGCGACGTGGTCCAGTGGCAAAATTTGAATCGAGGGCGGTAGCTAGGGTTTTTGGTGATCGATTCATAGAAGGTGGCAAGATTCAGCAGCCCATAGGTCACCAAAAATGCCATCGTGATCAGCGGTGCAATCGTGTTGAGGTCGGCAAGCAGGATGCCGGCTTGCGAGATCAAAAACGTCACAAAGATGGCGCGTCGTGGTTCCGAATTGGCACCCGACCCGATCCCCAGTGGTTGGAGCCAACGGAACAACCGGTCGCGGGCCAGGGACTGCAGAATCCGCGGTGCTCCCATCATGCTGCCCAGCGCCGAAGAGATCGTTGCGGCGAACACCCCCGCAGCGATCAACGCAGGCATCACCGCAATATCCGAGAGCACCAAGTTGTTGGTGATCAAGGTTTCGCGGTCACGACATCCACCGATCAGAATCGCTTCGGAAATGTAGATCAGCCCGGTAACAAAGACCGCAGCGAGAGTCCCCAAGGGAATCGAGCGAGCAGGGTTACGGAGATCACCCGACATGTTTGCTCCCGCCATGATCCCCGTCACAGCGGGAAAAAACAACGCGAACACAGTCCAAAACGACTCACCGCCACTGAACCCGCTGCCCTTATTTTGCAGGAAAATGCCCGCATCAAACTGCGTCCAAGCTCCAGCGTAAAACGAAAACAGGGCAAACAGCACCGCCGCCAGAATCAGAAACTGCAGCTTCATCGTCCACGCGGCGCCGATGGCCACACAGCCAAATACCGCGATATTGGTAAGCGATGCGACTAACGTGGGCGACGTTCCGTCGGGCAGATAGCCGACCAATGCTTCGGTAAACCCGATCACATACATTGCCACCGATAGCGCTTGAGCGGCGAAGAAGACGAGTCCGATCGCGCCGCCAAATTCTGCGCCCAAACTGCGGCTGATTAAAAAGTACGCACCGCCCCCTTCGACTTTGGTGTTGGTGGCGATCGCGGACAACGAGAGCGTGGTTAACAATGTGATCGCGTTGCTGAACAACACGATCGCCATGGTGCCGATAATCCCGGCTTGGCCAACCACAAACCCAAATCGCAAAAACATGATGACGCCAAGAATCGTCAACATGCAGGGCGTAAAAACCCCTGCGATGGTTCCGAATCCATGTCCACTTCGCTGTTTTGACGCGGCGCTACTTAGGGATGCGGAACTCATCAAGGTTTGCCATCTTGGCGAAGAGTTGATCTAGTGAATGTTTTAAACGCAAAGGATCCGCCGTAAGGCGTATGCAAATGAGGTCGTGCGCAAAACCTCCGCCGCTACGCATCAAGGCTCGCTAATTCAACCGAACGTTTAAGTCGCTGCAACCGAACGGGACCCGCGCCGTGCCGCTACGAAGCAGGTCAGCAGGAATCAATGGGTGAAAACCTGTTAGCCGCTTGGGCACTAGCCCCGGTTCAGTGACGACGAAACTGTGACTCACGCCAAAACGCCCAACTAAATCAGCAGTCTCCTACGTCTAGGAGACGTCGCGTGGTTTGAATTTGAAGTTAGAACTTTGCGAGAAGAACTCAATCGGGTTGTCATAAACCACTTTTTTGATCAGTGATTCACGATGACCGCGTCGACGTAATTCAAAGATCAAATCGGGAACCGCAGTCGGTTTACTCGGCCCCCAATCGCCCGCCGAATTCACGAGCAACCGTTCGCCTCCGGTCATTTCAATCATGTCCGCCGCTCGTTCCGGCGTACACTTTGTGACCGGATACAGCGTCATGCCTGCCCAAAAACCTCGATCCAGTACTTCGGCAATCGTATGCTCTTCGACATGATCGACAAGGACGCGAGTGCGGTCGAGTCGCTGATCATCGGACAACATATCCAGGATCATCCGCGTGCCTTGGAATTTATCTTCCAAATGCGGCGTGTGAATCAAGATCGATTGGTTATGTTTGATCGCCAATTCGAGATGTTCGAGGAAGATGATCGATTCGTTGCGAGTGTTCTTGTTCAGCCCGATCTCGCCGATTCCGAGCACGTTGGCGGCTTCGAGGAATTCGGGGATCATCGCGATCACATCGCGCGACAGCGAAACATTTTCGGCTTCTTTGGCGTTGATGCATAGCCAAGTGAAATGTTGGATCCCATACGCGGCCGCGCGTTTGGGTTCGGTTTCGGTGAGTTGGCGAAAGTAATCGCGGAACCCATCGACACTGCCTCGGTCGTAGCCAGCCCAGAAAGCCGGCTCACTCATCGCCACGCATCCCATCCGCGCCAGCGTCGCGTAGTCGTCGGTGGTCCGAGACACCATGTGAATGTGGGGGTCGATGTAGTCCATGGCAAATTAGCTCGAGGTCAAATGGTGTGGGAGTGATAGAGGATGGTGATTCGCAAACGGTTCCCCGGGGCCAACGGGAACGTCTTCCTTAGGGCCAATTCAATCGACTTTTAATTCCGACCGCCAAGCGGGGGAATATTTTCGCGAGAATAGCAATTGCACCCGTTCGGCACGATCGGGTTCTTCGCTCAGCAGCAATCGAATCGCATCGTGAATCTTATCGCGTCGCACGCTGATGTCTTCGTCCAGCGGCGTGCCGTCTTGCAGCGACCGATCGACGCGATCGAGTACCGCGGCGATTTCGAGCACCTTCGCTCGAACATCCAAAAAGGATTCCTCGAGAACAATGTTTGCGGGGCGTTGATTCATTGGATTAACAAAGGGTTGTAGGTTCGTTGTTGATACCCAAGTGGGTGGTTTCCATCGCGGGTGCGAGGCCGCCGCGATCCCCGGTGCCTCACCGTGATTATAGAGCATACGCCCGTGGAATCGAATCCGACAAAAAGCCGGCGGCATGTCGCATGCGCGGGTTGTCTCACCCCACAAATAGGTGCCGATCGACTCGGTTATTCCGTTTGTGACGTTTGCGGTGTCGATTCACGTTGCCTGAGCCACACATTTTCTGCTGGCAATGCGATTTCATGCACTTCATCAAGCTACGGTTGCCTGACGACATGATGGTGAATGTCCTTCTTGGCACGTCGGATTGATATCGAGACCCCCAACATTGTCATTTGAAGAAGAATGCAAGGTCCTTCACTCACTTTCGCAACGCTCGCCGAGTCCCGCAATGCTGCTGCGGTGGATTTGCTTTTGATCGCGCTCGAAGACAGCAGCGAAATGGTGCGGTCGCATTCCGTCGAGTCGTTGTTGCAGCGAAGCGAGCCGCATTGCGCTGAAGCGGTGCTGTCGCGATGGGATATCTTTCCACCCGATTTGTTTGGCCAACTTCGCAAGCGGAAAGCTTGGATCACGCCAGCCGTCCAGAAATCGCTGCAAAACCAAGACGACAACCTTCCGCACGCGATCAACGCGTCGGTGATGATCGGGTTGTACCCGTTGTTGGTCGATTTGATTCCAATTGCAGAATCGCATTCATCCGAAACCATTCGTGAAGCCGCGACCGATGCGATTCTACAGTTGGCTCATGAACTCGGGCACGAGGCACGCGCCAATCGAGACAAACCGTCCGTTCGCACTCCCGTGGTTGCCGCGCTTTCGGAATCGGTCCAGCGGATCCACAAACACAAAAACGAGCAATTGATCGATGCCTTTTTGGTCAATTCGACTTGGGCCGATGCCGAATTGCGACAATTCACATCATCCAGCTCCGAATATTGCAAAATGATCGGCAACCGATTGCTGACCACCCAGCGTGCTGGAATGGTCGAACTGTTGGCTGGGTTTATTTGTCGCCGCAACGTGCCCTCGTTCCTGCTTGAAATTTTGGCCAGCCGCACGGACGACGTGTTTCGTGATTCGCTGTTGCGTGCGATTGGCGAAGAACCCTCACCCACCGTGTTAAAGAATCTGCAAGAACTTGGGATGCCCAAGTGTTGTGCGGACGATGACTCGCTAATGGACGCGATCAGTGCGAATCATCGTGCTGCTGCGATTCATGTCTACAGTCAATCGGGTGGCGACCCCCTGGTGTATCTCCGCACGATCGTAGCGGCCATTCATCGTGATGGTCATGGATGCATTCCTGCGGCAGTTGCCGGGATGATGAAATGCAGCATACCTAGTTTCGAAATTTGGCATCAAGCGGCGCTGTTGATCGCCAGCGGGAATCAAGACGCGATTGCTGCGGATTCAGTCGCGTTGCTGCTTGATCATTTGATTCAATTGCTTGATCATCAAGACGCTTCGCTGGTTCGTTCGGTTCGCCGCATCCTCAGCCCGCTACACGCCGACGCGATGTTGCACCGATTGTCGGACATGCCCGAGAAGCATCGACGCGCGTTGGGACGTGTGGTGATGACGATCGATACCGAAGCGATCGCACGGATACGCGACGGGCTCCGTCATCCAGTGCTAAACAAACGGATGGATGCAATCGCCGCAGCGGACGCCTTGGCCGCCGTCGATTTGCTGAGCGATTCGTTCGAGCGGATCTCTCGCGAAGACCACCAGGAAGCACGTGTGCTCGCATGCCAAGTCATGTCACGAGCCGAAAGCAACAGCACGCTATCGCTGTTAAAAGAAATGTCTGCATTGCCCCCCTGCCCGGTGAGTGACGCAGCGATCAAGGCGATCCGATATCGAGAAGCAATGAAAACGTTCTAACGCCAGGAGCGATTTGCCTCTCATTATTTAACGTCTGCTTCTACAAACATCCTTTCACATTGTTACTTTGATTTTCGACATGGCCAATTTAACGTCCTTCCTGTTGTTCGCTGAAACTCGGATGAGTGACGTCAACCTGCATTACAAAGAAACGGCGACCGCAACAAGCGATTCGTCGCTGTGGATGTTGATCACCGCTGCGATCGTGATTGTTTCGTCGCTGGTTGCCTGGCAAATTCAACGTCGCGTCGCACGCAATGCCCATTCCTCGGTTTCGCTGTTCAGCGATCTGTGTTACGCCCACCGGATCAATGGCAAAGGCTGCAAGTTGCTGCAGGCAATTGCGGATGAAGCATCGCTACAGCAGCCAGCGATGTTGTTTTTGGCTGATCATCATTTTGATTCGGCGTTGGCAACAGCAAAACAAACCATGACACTCAAACCCGATCAACTTGCCACGATCGCCATGATTCGTCGTCGCATGTTCTCGTAACAAACCAAACGAATCGTCTATTTCGTTTTGCGATGCTGAGTGATCAGCGCGTGCATGATGTCGCTGCGACGCACGACGCCGGCTAGCTCATTCGGTTCCGCTCGACCGACGACCGGAATACAGTCATCGGTTTCGGCTTCGAACAATTCAAAAGCACGCTGCGCGGGTTCGTCGGGGTAAAGAAATGATTCCGTCTCACTCGCCAAATCCTCGGCTCGAATCAACGTCGTAACGCTCTCGTCAAACATCACGTTACTGAGCAGCGGATAGCGAATGACTCCGACTACGCGTTTTCGCTCATCGACCACCGGATAGGTATTATCGTGGCTGTGTTCGATATGCGCGATAACCTCGTCAAAATTCGCCGATTGATGAATACCATTCGTCTTGCGTAACAAGTCGCTGACTTTGACCTTGTTGGCGACCGTGCGTTCGGGTGCATCATGGCGAATCGCGGCACGAAATCGGTCGACCACCGCACGCACTTGTTCCAGTGGCGTTCGGCTGGAGTGATTGATCGCTTGAGCCAACGGGACTTCGCCGGTCCGCAACAACGATTGGCGAATAAACAGCGGTCCGATGATCTCGAACACCACCACCGATCCGAGGATGATGTCTTGTATCGGTTTGCCTAATTCGGGATCGCGGTTCGCGGCAATCGTGGATAACGCAATCGCGGCGCCGGCTTGCGCGAACAAGCATGTTCCTAGCCAATGACGCACTTCGAGCGGCTGCCGCGTCAGTCGTGCAGCAGCATAGACGCCTAACCATTTTCCGGCGATACGAAGAACAATATAGAGAGCTCCGATCCCTCCGGCAGCGATAAACGCATTGGCGTCCAAGTGGGTTCCGTGGACGGCAAAGAAAACGACCGCCAGTAGTCCAGACAAGTGGTCGAGTTCGCCGACGATCTTGTTTTTCATGTCCGACGTGTTGGCGACCGTCACGCCCATCACCAAAAACGTGACCATGTAGGGCAGGTGCAGCGAATCGCATGCGCCTAGCAGAAACGTGGTGGTCGCCATCAGCAACACCAACCAGCGGCTGAACTTCAACAGCCCGCATCCGTAGCTAATGATCAAGCCGCCCGCGACCCCCAAGGCAAACGCAGTCCCCAGATTCGAGATCAGCCACTGCAGTTCGCTGGTGATCGTGACCTCCAACTTTCCTTGGAACAGATGGATCACGAGAAAGGCAAACTCGAACAACACGATGCAGGCAAAATTGTTGACCGCGACCAGAAAACCGGTGCTCTCAGTGACCGGGCCTTCGGAGCGAAATTCTTTCAGCACCAAGATGGTCGTCGCCGGTGCCGTGGCGACGGCCAAGCATCCCAGCAAGATTGCGGTGCTGCTGCCATAGCCAAATAGTTTCAGCCCGAGGGTCACCAGCCCGCAAGTCAACAGGATTTCGGCTGCTGATAACGCCAGACAGTGAGCGGCGATTCGCCGCACCTTGGAGAATGTAAACTCGCACCCCAGATTAAACAGCACGATGGCCATCGCAAACTCGAGCACCGGCTCGAGCCCGTCGACATGGACTTCGGGAATCCAGTCCAGAACGCTGGGGCCAACCAGCAGGCCGACCAAAAGATAGGCGGTGACTTTGGGCAGATGGAACACATCGGCGAACACGCCCGCAGCCAAACTGACGCCCAGCAACAGCCCTAACGTGCTCGTGATGTGTAAATGAAAATCGCCCATAACCTGACCTGTTCCGATGCCGCTGGTAAAAGCCCAGCGGAAATCAGAAGACGGTTCCGGCCTTAGGGCAATCGACAGACCGTTTGGCTACGGGGGGGAATAGCGAAGGGATCTGTCCAACGAAGGAATCATGTTGTAGCGAATTCCGCCACCCCCCGCGACACGGCTTGGGGGCAACCATGTTGTGATCGATTGACGCGTTATTCTGCCGCGTCGTCCTTCGTATCACCTTCTTTGTCCGCCGCTTCGGCGTCATCTTCAGGTTCGCCTAGTGTCTCGGCTAGCAGTTTGTCGAGCGTTTTGCCGCGAGCACTCAGCGAGATGACTTTCCCTTCGCCGTTGACCAGAATCGCGGTGGGAATTCCCGAGACGCCATAGTGAACCGCCATCGGATGCTGCCATCCCTTGCTCTCGGGTTCAAAGTTGACCACGTTCACCCAAGGGATCTCTTCTTTTTCAACGTACGACTCGTACGCTTCGGAGGTGCTGTCCATGTTGATCCCCACGATGGCAAACCCAGCATCGCCATATTTCTCGAGGTTCTTTTTCATATTGGGAACTTCACCGCGACAAGGCCCACACCAGCTGGCCCAATAATCGACGAGCACCACTTTGCCACGATAGGCACTCCAATCGAACGTTTCTCCATCGGCGGTTGTTCCACTGAGCTCAAAGAAGTTGCCGGGCAAACGCAAACGACGTGCAGCACCCGCGGCTCGCGGTGCTGCGTCACGCAGCTTGGCGTCCTCGGCTTCTTCTAATCGCGACGCAAGGGCATCGTAGAACGAGGCCGCCAGTTCCGTGTTGTCACCGTAGCCAATCGCGTATGCGAGTTGCGATGCCATTCGGTAATTCGTTTGATCAATCCCGTTTTCGTCAATGATCGCCAGCACCTTGTCAACCAGTTCGCGTTTCTTTTCGTCGGACGCGGTACGAACGGATTGGATTTCTTGCTTGAGTTGTTCCGCAGCGGCGAGTCGCTGAATTTCGTCGCGAGGATCTTTCGCCAGCTCCTCGATGTAGGTGGCGAATCGATCTCGAGCCTCCGGCGAGAAACGTGCCAACATCGCCTGTGCCACTAACGCTTCGTTGATTGCTTTGAGTTCATCTTCGAGCGAGAGGTCTTCGATGCCGCGAATTTTTTCGGTCGTATCAAAGACGCCTTGCATTGATCGCATTACGGTTTCCAGTGTGCGACCACGCTCGCCTTTGACCTTGTCGATAAAGACAAACAATTCTTCTGGTGTCCCGTCGGGAACTTCGATCGGTTTGACTTCTTCCTTTTCTTCTTTCTCAGCTGCCTTCGCTGTTTTATCGGTCTCGCTTGCCGCGTCCGCTTTGTCATCGGCAAAGCTGGTTGACGCTGTCATGGGGATAGCGAGTGCGGAGGCGACGAGCACGACTCCGTATCTTGACCATCTACAAATCCTTCGTTGACAAGTTGTCGGAGCCAATCCTTGACGTGCATTGTTTCGTGACCACAGTGTCATGGTAAAACTCTTCTGCGATGAGAGGTTTCGGGATCGAAGTCGCCATGACCGCTCGGCTGGCGAGCCCTGACAGGCGAATTACAGAGGTTATTTATACACCTAAGTCACACCGAAATGATGCACCAGAAGGTGGTTCAAACCAGTTTTGCAACAATTCCAAAGCTAGCGAGAGGGCTATCCTGTACCGATCGGCAGGTTGGCAAGCGGCGCAATTTGCACCCCTTTCTCGTTGATCAACAGCACTCCGATCACTTTTTCGTCACGACTGGAAATCACCGCAGCGCCATGCCAAACCTCGCGGCTGAACCTCGCCTCGCTACAATTCCAACGGGCCCCGCTAACCGTTAATTGCTCGGCTCCGATCATTTCGATCACAACATCGGATTCACCATCGCCAGAACGCCGGCTGACGGCAAAACAGTCTTCGGGACCCTGCGGAATCCGCATTCGATCGGCCGCAACGACCTGTTTCGATGAAACCGCGTTCTCTGCAAGCTGGAACACCGAGATGCCATCGGGCGACTCGGGAGAGACAGGAGCATCGAGAACGGACTCGGCATCATTCCCGCGGTACGTCAATTGATACGAGCCTTCGACAGCGTTCGCTTTGTTCGCGATTAGATCCGAGGGAACGAGGATGCCTTGACCCTGATCGGAAAGCGGTACGGCCAAACACGCAGCGTGATCCGATCGCGTCCGCGTAATCCCAAAATAGGTCTGCTTCCACGTCGCAACCACCGCTGCCATCGGCGGCGGTGAATTAGACAACAGATTCAGCGGCATCGCGGATTCGAGCCACGCGTCGTCATGCCGGCGGTGCAGCGTAAAGACGTCGCCAGGCTGGACATCGTCGCCGGTAGCAGCGGTCTTAGTAACGGCGGTGCCGGGAGTCATCAAGGCGATGCCGCCTCGCGCAATCGTCGTCAACGACTCAGCCGAGAATTCGAACCCGGTCACGTCTAGCCCCATTTGCACGCCGCTGGTCACCCAGAATTTTGAATTGCGAGATAGCAATCGGGTGTGCCGCTGGTCCACTCGCACGCGGATATCGACATGCATCGCATCGGGCGCCAGACTACTCGAGAGCACTTGTCCAACCTCGATCCCTCGCCATGTCAGCGGCGATCCCGGATAGACGCCCCAGCGATCGTCGCCTCGCAAAACGAGTTCAATTCCGCCGCGGCCTAAATCGTCGGGCGGTTTTGAATTGAGCCCGGTAAACTCAAATTGTTTCTGTGCGGGATTGCCCGGGATCACCGCGATGTACTTTGACCCCACCGCAGTCTCCAGTCCGCTGACGCCCGTGATGGCGACTTCAGGGCGAACAATCCAAAATCGAGATCCTTCACAAGCGACCGCCGAGGACGCTTCATCCAAGGTCGCTGTGACATCAATCCCGTTGAGATCTTGGCGAAGGGAAACGCTTTCAACCATCCCAATTTGAATCCCGCGATGACGAATCGGGTCGCCGGGTTTCAAACCATGACCATCATCAAAATGCAAAACGATTTGCGTTCCGGGTGCGTCGGACGAATACCAAGTCAATCCAATTGCGATTCCCAAGCAGACCAGCGTCAACAACCACATTGGCGAGTGACGGCGGAACCACGCCGGACGGGGTTGGGCAATTTCCGCAATGGGAAAGTCCGAGTCGTTTTGATCGTGATCACTCATTCAGTTTCTTCCCAAATCGAATGGGGATCAAACGACAACGACGCGATCATGCTCATCGCGACACACAATGTGAATGCAACCACCGCGGGGCCAAATTGAAAATGCACGAGGTTGCCAAGCTTGACCATCATCACCAGAAATGCCAGCAGCATCACGTCCATCATGCTCCACTTACCCACATGTTCCATCAATCGCAGCGTAAACGCCTTGTGTCGTCGCTGTAACACTTCGAGCCAGCTGAGTTCGACGAGCAGCACGATTTTGGTCAGCGGAAAGAGGATCGAAAACAACAGCACCACGCCACCGACGAAATAGTTGCCGTGATGAAACAGATCAAGAATGCCGCTCAGGATGCTCTGTTCATTGCGTTGCCCTAAACGCTCGATCTCGAGGATCGGCAGCAGCACGGCAGGCCAAAACAGAATAAACGCGGCAACCGAGGCGGCCGCCGTTCGGCTGGCGCTTTGGTGCGATGGCGTGGTGTCCGCCAGGATCGATTTGCATCGCGTGCACTGGGCGCGGTCACCCGCCTGCAGCGGAGGCAATTGATGAATCAATCCACAGCAATGACAAGCTCGATACTGCATCCGTCGCTTTGGCGTCCCAAGGGGTGAAAATTGAAAGTCTCGCCCTCAACGCTGTGAAGCATTTCGTAGCGGAACTCGTCAAGAGTTTCGGCAGGCACTCGCCGTGGATCGAAAGTCTTGACGACTTCCGCTACGCAAAAAATGCACAACCCCTAGAGGGGAAAATACTTCACAGCGTGGCCTCAAAGGCGACTATGGCAGCTTCAATAGCCGCTGAGATTCTTCGAGCAAGAAATCAACGTCCATGAACGGTTCATAGCCGATGTCTTGCCATCGCACCCGATCTCGTGAATCGATCAGGAAGGTACCGTGCAGCGGCTGGTTTTCAAAGTCGTCCCAGCAGCGGTATGACTTGAAAATCACTTGTTTGGCGTCGGCGATCAACGGGATCTCGACAGGCTTATCAAAGTTGTCGATTCCTGTTTTTAGCGTCTCATGATCTTCGGTGCTGATTGCCACGATATCGATTCCCGCCTTACGAAAATCGTCAATCCGTGGTGACAACGCGTGCAGTTGTTCCATGCAGTGCAGGCACCCGAATCCGAGATAGAAAACGACGATCCGAGGTCGACCGCCAAACTCTTCGGCACTCGTCAGCGTTCCATCGGGTAGTTTGCCTTCCCACGTTGGCGCCTCGTAAGTTTGCCAGCGGAACGGGCCAAGTTTGTCCAGTGGCGGTCGCTCTCCCAGATCCGCCGCCGGTTCACGCGGGATTCTCCAATCCCCCTGGACGCCCGCCGCCTTGGCAATATGGCTCAGTCGTGCCAATAGCGGTGTGTCGATGTCGGCATCGGCGGCCAGCGTCCGCAGCGTTTCGAATTGCTTGATGGCTTCCTCTTTTTGTTCATTTCGCCATAGCAGGTCGACTAGAATCGCCAGCGGTCGCACCTCGCCTTCACGCTTCTTACGCTCGCGTTTGGCAATCTCAAGCGCTCCCTTCAAATCACGCGCGTCGGCCAACCAGCGAGCTTCGATCAGCGGTTCGAGCTTGGCCTGCTTGGCATGCACTTTGAATTTCGCCTCGTCGCGGCGATGCGATGCGGCCGCGGCAGACACGCGAGCAATGATCGTTCGCAGTGTTTTAAGGTGCGACTTGATCTCGTCCGGCGTCTCTTCCTTGTCAGCTTTTTCTGCTTCGACATCCTCTTCGGTCTCATCATCCGCTTGGTCGTCCGCTGCTTCTTTCGCGGCTTCCTTTGCGGCAGCCGATTCATCAGCCAAATCGAGCAGTTTTGTTTCCAAGGCAAGACGACGACGACTCAGCGAGCGAAGTGTTTTGGCACCGCGAGCCCCGTTGCCGGTACGGAAATGGGCGACGGCTAACCACCCCAACCATTCTTCTTGCTGTCCCGCGTCCGAGGTGGGCGGCAAATAGTAACCGCCCGACTCTTTGATCAATTCGTCCCACAACGCGTACTGCGAAAGAATCTGCAGCAACCGTTCACGTCCGTACTTGTAGCTACCTCGTTTATCCAGCGTGTTGTATTTGGGATGTTGCGGCAACGAGACAAGGTTTTGGGCTTGATCGATGGCGTCGCGAACACAGCCAATATGGATCAAGTTACGCGTCAACCATTCGTTGTTGTGGGCAAAGTTATGGATTTGGTCGGGCATCAACCGTGCACGTGTCATGTGTGCGTGGTCAACTCGTGCCGATGCTTCCTGTTGCCAAGCGGCGTCAGCATAGCGATGAAGTTTAGAATAGATGTGTCCGGGCATGTGCCACATGTGAGCCACGCCGGGCATCGAGGGACCACAATTTGCCGCCGACTGGAGTGCCAGTTTAGGTTGCGCCGAATCCCATAAATGGATGCGGTAATGATGGACAGGATGCATCGGATCGACTGCAAAAATCTCACTTAGCAATGCGTTGACCGCGTAACGGCTGGTCAACTTGACCCCTTCGCGGTCCCCCAGCCAGATTTGCAGCACTAAAAATGCTTTGGCTTCGATGTCATCAGGATATTCGTGCAGGATCTTTTCGAGATCGGCGATAAAGTTTTCCGCTCGTTTCTTCTTGGCGTCGCTGTCATCTTTGGGCGCATCATCACCAAATTTTGGCAGATAGCGATTGAGTGCATCGATATAGAGCTTCTCGCGTTTGTCAGCCCCCATATCCTTCTTTTCTAACGCTTCGTCGATCAGCCCTCGAGCCCGTTTGCGATTGTTGACGTTGGCCATGGCCATGCCCCAATAGGCGATAGCCATTTGGGGATCTTCTTTGGCTGCTTGCCGAAACGAACGCTCGGCTTCGAGGTACCAGAACCCGTGCAGCTGCGCAACACCTTGCTCAAAAAACTGCTGAGCCCGTTCGGACTTGGTCGACGTGGGGAAGTTGATTTTGGCAAGCCCTGGAATCAGAACCGCTTTTTGACGTGGTCCCTCATTAAAGGCTTCGCCGTGAAAGCTGTGCCCCGCCTCGGTAGACGAATCATCATGCTCGCCGCTGGCGGACGGCTCCATCGCCCGCAGTGGAGTCGGGCCGCACAGAAAACAAAGCAGGGGAATTGCAACAAAAGAGCGCAGATTCATGGTGAGGCAGGATTTTTTTGGAAGGGAAGGAAACCGCGAGTGCCCGCATTGTAATCAATGATTCCGAGGCAACGGACACCTGGGATCAGCTATTTTCCAAATGCGCACGCCGCAGCCGTATCAGCCGCATGCTGCAAAACACCGTTAATTCGGGCTATTTCTTCAATCCCACTGGTTGGCCGTCGAGTTGCCAGTCCTCCGGCGCATCGATCCCCAAGTGTTTTAGTACCGTCGCCGATGCATCGACGATGTAGGTGTCGGTCTCGAATTTGCCACGCTCGGCTGAATCGCCGCTGACGATCAGGAAGCTGTTGAAAATTTCGGGAACCTCGTGGCCGTTGGAATGGCTAGTCCCTTTACCCCCATGGTCGGACGTCACGACGACCAACCAATCTTCGTCTTGGTAGGACGCACGGGATTCGATCGCAGCTAAGACGCGGCCGATTCTTGCGTCCGCCGCTTGGATGGTTTCGACGTACTTCGGGTTTGCCGGATGGAATCCCGAGGCGTGGCCCGCTTCGTCGGTGGCTCCCAAATACAAGAACACCACGTCGATGGATGCATCAGAGAGCTGCTTGACTGCTTCGTCGGTCGCCGCGTCGTCACGCTCGCCGTAATCCTTTTCGGTGAACGAGTATCGCTTGTCTGCACTCGCGACGATGTATTGATCAATCGGGGCCCAGCAAACAAGTGAAGCTGTTTTCGTTTCAGGTAATTGTTCTTTGGCACGGACAAAGAGGTGGGGAAATTTGTCGTAGTGAGAAACCTTGAACTGATTGTCTAACACGCCATGCTTGTCGGCCCAAACCCCCGTCAAAATACTGCTCCAACCGGGGCCACTAATCGTGTCGGCGGTGGTATAGCGAGGATGAAAGATACGCGTATTGTCAGCGTAAATCCCTTGATCGATCAGCCGATCCAGGTTAGGGGTGTTCGCTTTTCGCAGTGCATCAAAACGACATCCATCAATCCCAAGAAACAAAACCTTTGGTGTATCGGCAGCGACTGCCAACATCGGTGAGATCAAGACAAATGCCAGGAAGGCAAACCATTTAATTCGCACGATTGTTTTCCACTTCGGGGACACGGTTGATAGTCCAGTAGATTTCTTCCTCAAAAGCATCTCCATTGCGATCGCGCACATGCAAAATCAGATGCAATTGATCGGCGGGCTGCATGCCATCGATCTGCAGCTTGACCACCGAACCACTGTTGTCGACCGTGGCGGACTCGATTGCAACTTCGTCGACACCAGCTTTGTCGGTTTTCACAGAAAATTGATCCGATCCATAATTACGACTCCAGTGATAATTCCACTGAGTCGCATTGTACGAACGCACATCCGTCGCCACGTCTGGGTCCAGCTGGAAATTGAAGGTCAGGGTCAAGCCGTCGGCTTGTACCGATGCGTCCGTGACCATGGGATAGGGACGTCCAGTGTAGCGAAGGCGTTGCAGTCCCTTTTCTTCCAAGCCAATCCGGCCGCCACCGTTCCAGCCTTGCAGGCCGGTCGCATAGACTTGGCCGTCGGCGGGATTCACACGCCCTCGCATAATCCCGGTTGAAAAATCAAACGGCAGGTTCACAATCGCCGCTTGGCTGAGGTCGCCCACATCTTGGATCATCAAATACGACATCCATCCGCGACCGAAACTGGTGTGCAGCAGATGGCCTGCGAGCGGACCAAACCGCGAATCATCCACCCAAATTTGCCCCCCTGATGAATTGTCGAACTCTTGCGGCATATAAACCAAGGGCCGGTCAAACGACGTCGGAGGCACCAGTTTGGTGATGTCAATTTTGCCACCATCGGGCTCCCATTTGCCAGGGATCGAATAGGTCGGTACCCAGCCGTAGAAGCCGCCTGGTTTTAGCAAGTTGATTTTCGAGGCGGGCGTCCATTGGCCCTGGTTATCGCTCGCGGTGATCCGACCGCCTGGCATACTGCCCAGCCCATTGGGCGTGCGAAAGCCGGTCGACAAGACTTCACGATGTTTGCCATCAGGCGAGATTTTGAACACGGCGCCCGGCAGCGAGAAATCGGCGCCATGTCCACTTTTTGCGTAGTAGAAGTTGCCTTCGTCGTCGGTTTGCAAATCAAAATTGAATGCATGAAAGTTGGTCGACACATCGATGTCGGCACAGAAACTCTCGTAAAAATCGGCCTCACCATTGCCGTCTTGATCGTGCAGCCGAGTCAATCGATCCTTGCAGGTGACATAGATTTTTCCGTCGACAATCTTGACTCCAAACGGTTCGTAAAGCCCCGCGGCGAATCGTTTCCAGCGAAGATTTAGCAAGTCATCGTCGATGCCCGACACGATCCAAATATCGCCGCCATGGGTTGCCAATGCCATCCGCCCATCGGGAAAGAAATCGAGCGCCGAGGTGCGGAACCAAGTGTTCCAAGGCGTCGATTCGGGGATCGCGAGTGTATCCAGTGCATAGCCACCCTTTTCGAGCCCCAGGTAGCCAACCGTTTCCAATTCATCCGCCCACAACATCGAGCCTCCTTGGGTCAGTGACGCTAAATCCATCGTCGGCGTGAATGAATCCGCAAGCTTCTGTAGCGAAGAGCGATCTTGCCCTTCGGTGCGATAGACTTGTATCGTCCGCGACCGCGTGTCCGCAGGAATTCGTAGTACCAAGCGATTCTTGTCATCAGAGTGGGGCGTCAAATCGCGGTGATCGCCTCGGACGATGGCGGTTGCGTTATCCGCGTTCTCGGCAATGGCGAGAATCAGTTCACCACCGGGGCCAATTTTCAACTCGTGAACAATCACCTCGCTTCCGGCACGGTTGCCCAGTTCCCGCGGCGACTCGAGTATTTCGCGACCATCAATTGCATAGCTGAGTGTCACCCGATCATTGTGGAGGTAGTGGCCGTGGTAGTCCATCCACTCTGCGGGCATGGGCCCGCGTGGCAGCAGGCCTTTGCGTGAATAATCGAGGGTGCCACCGTGTCCCCAGCGCCATCCGGCAAGCCCCTGGATCGATTCCCCGTCAGGGTTTGCAGTGCCTTCGCCGCGAGGACGGACATGTTGTGTTTCGCTCAAGTCAAGAAATCCACCGCTCCACACATCCGCTTGGTCCATCGCGTGCAAGTTGTAGGCGATCGTCGCGTCACCAAGTCGGATGTTCAGCACGCTGGGGAAATCGCGGCGAAGTTGAGATGCCAACGCGGGGCCAAAGTCACGTTGAACGTTCTCGATCTCGGTGCCGTCCTTGGTGCCGGTGGGCAGCGATTTCAGCAGTTCGGGCGTGACTTTGACGTAATCGGGATTGTTCCCTTTCATGAACGCTTCGCGGATGTAGTGCACGACTTGGTAACGTTCTTTTGGCGTCAAGTGAGACATCGACGCCATCAATCCATTGCCCTTGGTCAACGTCATAAACATCTGGTACGGGTCGGCACCAAACTTTAGCTTCTGAGTTCCAAACGCTCGCGCTGTCGAAAGTGACGGGGTATTACCGTCGCTGCCATGGCAATCGAAACAGTAGCCGTGATAGATCGCCTCGCCGGCGGTGAAGTCGCGTCGGCCCAATCCTTTGATAATCCCCGCGTGGTCCAAGTCGATCGAGTCATCGACAACCCGCAGTTGTTCAGGCGAGGGTCGCAGCTGTGATGCTCGCGTTTTGCCTCCGCGAGCCACTTCGATCACATAGCAAGCAAGATCAAGGAACTCGCGTTGATCTTTTAGCGATCCGATCAAACCATCGGGCATCAACGACTTGGAATTTACATTGCGTTCTTCGACTTCTTCCTGAGTCACCACAAAGTCGTGAGTCAGATCGCTCGACAATCGCATGCGAATCTGTTTGTCATCCTCGCCAGCGATCAAGCCGACATACACTTGTCCGTCCACCGTCAGCAGCGAAACGGTTTCAAAACCTTTGCGGATATGACGCGACGGAAACAACAGCGACTCGATTAGGTATTCGTCGGTCAAATCGGATCCGAGTTCGGCAAGATTCGGTCCAAGCGGCGAAGCTTGGTCACCGCTGCTGTGACAGTTCACACACCCAGCGGCCGACTTAAAGAACACCAGCGCACCTCGATGGGCATCACCTCGCAATCGGACTTGCTCGGCCAGATAGTGCGGACCGGCCGCTTTGAGTTGATCGTCCAAGGGTGCCGCTCGCCGCAGCATTTCTGCCTGCAGCGACAGCGTGGCACTGGCAAAAGAGGCGACGAACAGGAAAGCGGCAAGGCGGGATATCATCATGATGTTTACGGATGCCCAGATTTTGGCATCGGTGGTCGGAGGGAAGGCGTTCGGGTTAGACCGAAGGTCGGCAGGAGCGTCCATCATAATCAATTTTCAGTGTGGGATTGGTTTCCAGCCTGTCATCGGTCCCACGAGCCAATTTTTGTGTGGTCGACCTGCAAGAAGTCGCCAGGCTGCAGAGGGCCGATGACAGGCTGGAAGCCGATCCCACACGCGTGCGGCTTATTTCTGAGCTAAAATTCTGCGGTTTATTGCTTGCCTTGCGCCCTGGTTCTGCGAGGTTCCAGCCCTGCAACTAAGCTGTACCGTCCTTATCCACCCCATTTCGGAGGCTCGACCCCGTGTCGGACTCGATTATCGATCTCGCCAACCGCATGTTTGTCGGCCCCTTGTGGCCGGCATCCATCCTGATTTGTTTGTTGGTTGTCTATACGATCCTGGCGATTATTGGGTTGGTTGATTTCGGTTTTGACGTTCCTGACGTCGATTTGGATGTTCCCGATGTCGGCGTCGATCTGCCGGACGGCGAGATGATCTCGGTCGATGCCGACTTGTTACAGGGACTGGGCGGAGCGGCAGTTCGCTGGACCAATTTTGGACGGATTCCCATCGTGCTATGGGGCGGGATCTTTTCGGTCGCGTTCTGGGGAATCTCGTACTGGCTTTGGCACAGCTTTGATTCGGCGCGTTATTCCCCGGATTGGCTGCCCAGCATCCTGTTGTCGATCCGCAATTTTGTGATTGCCACCGGAATTACCAAGGCGATCACGCAGCCGATGCTAGGTTACTTTGTCGATCCGCCCTCGTACGACGAAAGTCGCATGGTCGGCGGCACCTGTGAAATCACCACCAGCGAAGCGACACCGGAGTTTGGACAAGCCAAATTTCGCACCAACGCAGCCCCACTACTACTGAATGTCCGTACCGACGGAGCTCATATCCCCAAAGGGACCGAGGTTCGTATCGTCGGATTTGAAAAACAGAAACGCATCTACATCGTCACTAATCTGCCATCGGAGACCGCATCGTGACCTCGTTGTTATTGATCTCGGAAATCAATTGGACCTCGGGTCCAATGTTAATGTTGTACTTCGTGTTGATCGCGTTCATCGCATTGCTGGTGACGTTCAAACAGTACTACATCGTCGTCGGTCCCGACCGCGCAATCGTTAAATCCGGACTCGGTGGACTCGATGTGACCACCGCAGGCGGCAAATTCATTGTGCCGATGTTTCATCGCTACGAGTTCATGGACTTGACACTCAAAAGCTTCGAGATCCACCGTCAAGGCAGTGAAGGTTTGATCTGTAAAGACAACATTCGAGCCGACATCAAAGTGGCATTCTTTATTCGAGTCGATAAAACCGACGAAGAAATGCGTGAGGTGGCTCAGTCGATTGGTGCAAAGCGGTGTAGCGAACTGGAAACGCTTCGCGAATTGTTTGACGCAAAATTCAGTGAAGCTCTGAAAACGGTCGGTAAGCAGTTCGACTTTGTCGACCTGTACGATCAACGTGACAAGTTCAAAGAAGAAATTTTGAAGGTGATCGGTACCGATTTGAACGGTTACCGTCTGGACGACGCGGCGATCGATTATCTCGAACAAACGCCGCTGGAAATGCTCAGTCCCAACAATATCCTGGACGCCGAGGGAATCAAAAAGATCACCGAATTAACCTCGTCGGAAAAGGTCAAAGAGAACCAGTTTACTCGCGACAAAGAAAAAACGCTTAAGAAGCAGGACGTCGAAGCGGAAGAAACCATCCTGGAACTCGAACGTCAACGTGTCGAAGCTGTCGAGAAACAGAAACGCGAGATTGCTGAAATCACTTCGCGAGAACAAGCCTCGGCCGCCAAAGTGCGTGAAGAGCAACGGCTCGAAGCCGAGCGAGCTCGGATTGCGACCGAAGAGGAACTGGGCGTTGCCGAAGAGAACAAGTCGCGTCAGATTTTGGTCGCACAGCGGAACAAGGAAAAAACCGACGCGGTCGAGCTGGAGCGTGTCAATCGCGACCGTGATTTGGAAATGACCGAGCGATTGCGAGTGGTCGGGGTCGCCGAGGTTGAGAAAGAGAAGGCGATCGAGATCGAGAAACGCAACATCCAAGAGGTGATCCGCGAACGTGTTGCGGTCGAGCGAGCCGTGGTCGAAGAGAAAGAACGAATCAAAGACACCGAAGAGATCGCGGCTGCCGACCGACTGAAGAAAGTCCAAGTGACTGCGGCCGAGATGAGAGGCGAAGAAGAATTGATTCGCGTCACGAAACAGGCGCAAGCGGAAAAGGATTCGAGCATGCTGCTCGCAGAAAAGATCCGCATCGAAGCCGAAGCACGTCGCGATGCGGCTGAGAAAGACACGGCGGCAAAGAAAATGCTGGCCGAAGCCGACGCGGCGACCGCGGCTGCATCGGGACTGGCCGAAGCGACCGTGCAAGAAGCGAAAGCAACCAGCTTGGAAAAAGAAGGCAGTGCCGAAGCGATCGTGCTCGAAAAGAAAGCCATCGCCGAAGCCAAGGGAATCGAAGCCAAGGCCCAAGCGATCGAGAAGCAAGGTCTGGCCGAAGCCAACGTGTCACGCGAGAAGTACCACAGCGAGGCAACCGGGATCACCGAGAAAGCCGAAGCAATGAAACAGCTCGACAGCGTCGGCAAGGAACACGAAGAGTTCAAGTTGCAGCTCGAGAAAGAAAAGGATGTCGAGATCGCAGCGATCGATGCGCAGCGCGGGATTGCCGAAAGCCAAGCAGGCGTCATGGGCGAAGCCCTGCGAGCTGCACGAATCGACATTGTCGGTGGCGATGGCGAGTTCTTCGAGCAGATCACCAATGCGGTCAAGGGTGGCAAAGCGATCGACCGATTTGTCTACAACAGCCGCGTGGCGACCGACATCAAGGACACGTTCTTCGATGGCAACGCCGACTATTTCCGGGATCAGCTAGGCGAACTGATGAAGCAGTTCAATCTGGACGCCGACTCAGTGAAAGATTTGTCGATCGCAGCACTGATCGCGAAGATGATGGGGTTGGCGAAGACCGATGATGTTCGCTCGCAATTGACCAGTTTGTTAGGCGTCGTCGGCACCGCCAACATCGCCGATCAAAAAGCAAGTCGAGTCTTAACCCCCGCGATCCCAGCGGACAGCAAAACAAGGAAAGGCAAGGCGTAGTCCCAACGGCTTTGAAAGTCCCAACGGGACGATTCGTAGTCCCAACGGGACGGGCCCATGTCAGCCCAGGGCAACGCCCTGGGTGGTCCAGCCGCATCGCGGCGATACAAGGTAGCCTGGCGGCGTAAGCCCCAGGTTTTGAAGTGTTCAGGAAAATTGAAAGTCCCAACGGGACGATTCGTAGTCCCAACGGGACGGACCCATGTCAGCCCAGGGCAACGCCCTGGGTTCGCCGGGAATAAAATGCACGATAGCCCCAACGGGGCGGCGCTAACCCATTGGAGATGAAACAATGCCTCAATCGTTATCCAAAGTTGCGATCCATCTTGTGTTCTCTACCAAGCACCGACACCCCGTCCTAAAACCACGTAGCCTTTGCGACGAGCTATACGCCTACATGGCGACGATTCTTCGTGACAACGTTGACTCGCCAGCCATCATTATTGGGGGTGTCGAGGATCATATCCACGCATTGTTTCTGTTAAGTCGAAACTTTGCCATGAAAGATGTCGTTCAACAGGCGAAAACAGAGACGAGCAAATGGGTGAAACGCCAAGCGACAGCGTTGTCGCAATTTTCGTGGCAGGGAGGATACGGAGCGTTTTCGGTTAGCGAGTCGAACATTGCAGAGGTAAAGGCTTACATCGCCAATCAGGAAATGCATCATCGGAACATGACTTTTAAAGAGGAGTTTCGAGAACTTTGTCGCCGACATGGCATTACGATCGACGAGCGTTATGTCTGGGATTAGGACCGTCCCCTTGGGACTAGTACGGATGGATCATGACCAAACCCAGGGCGTTGCCCTGGGCTGACATAGCACCGGCCCTTTGGGCCTACAACAAGCCGGCCCCTTGGGCCTCAACCCACATCCGGCCGGACGAGCTGGAACCACAGACCGAACACAATACCCCGAACTTATCCATGACTTCTTGATCTTCAGCTATGACCGACACCCAACTTGCTGCCGGAACGTATGAGGTGCTTCGCAATCGGCTTCGCGATGCGTCGTCGGACTTGCGTGCGCGTCTTGCCAAGCTGAACGAAGAACGGGCGGCGGTCTTTGGCAATATCGAAACGCGTTTGATTACCACCGAACGTGTGACGACCGATCACAACTGTGTGCCTCGTGACCTGATCTCGGTCGGCGACAAGTTTCTGTTTGGCTATAACGTTCAATTCGGATTGAAAACCGAAATCGAACTCGCCGATGTCTTCTCGGTTTATCGTTTCGCCGACAATCAATTCCACCAAGAATCACTCGAGCTGATCGGTGACAAGCGTTTCACCAACGACTTTCACGAACTGTATCGGTTCTACAAAGGGACCGCATTCGCCCGTTTTTTTCGTGTCGGGCCGATGCTGCATATGGTGTTTCGAGTCGGCAAGAGCCATCGCGATATCAAGAGTTTTAAATGGCGAGTGACTCCGAATTCGATCGAATATCTCGATAACCGCAGCGAACACGAGGTTCGTGATCCACAGCAACATGAATTCACTTGGAAACGCACCACTCGCGACCAGCATCACTATGGTGCTCACCCTCACATCTCGATTGAAGACCGCGTTTTTATCGAAACCGTCGGCGGCGATCTGACCGTCAAGATCGAAAACAACACCGATTCGGGCGAAGGCATTTATGCCGAACCGGTCGACCATCACGACCAGAAACTTGATGACGCCGAGATTCATTACGCCATCGTTGGCAATCTTGTGCTGATGAAAGTGCGTCCGTACCAGGAAGACAAGACTCGCTATATCGTCTTTAATGGTAAAATCCAGCAAGCGATTCGGCTCGATGAAATCGAACATGCTTGTGTAATGTTGCCTGGCGACCAAGGATTGATTTTTCCAGGCGGCTACTACTTGCAAACCGGCCAATGCAAACGGTTTGACCATGGGCTGGGCGACATGCGTTATCAACGCACGGTCGCAGCGGCTAACGGCGAAGACTTTCTGTACTTGTTCTACAACAATGAATCGGGCACCTACGTCCAGCTTCGCTATAACCTGATTCGGCAATCGGTTGACACTCCATTGGTTTGCAACGGACAAACTCTGTTCGATGCTGGCGAGATGGTTTGCTTCAAGACCCACGAGCAACCACAAAAACACCATGCGATCCAGGTCTGGCAGACTCCGTTCACCAGTGCCGACCACGTTCCGGAAAATCAAACCGATTCGCTGCTGTTCAAAATCGGCAACAAAGAAATTGTCCGCGGGATGGCCGAATGCAGCGAACTGCTGCAATTGATCGATAAGGACGGCAGCTACGACGGGCTCTACGTCGACCTGGTTAAAAAAGCATCGGACGTTTTAGACAGCTATTTCTGGATCGACAAACCCGAGACCGAAAAGCTTTCCGAGCCACTGCAAAAAATCCGCGAAGCCGCCTCGGCCGCAGTCGAAGAGTTTGAGAAGGTGGTTCGCGTTCGTCGCGATACGCTGGCGCAAACCAATCAAGTGCAGCAGAATGTCGAAGCTCTCGTCAAAGAGATCGAGCGTGGACGGTTCGAATCGATCGAAAACTTCGTTGATTTCCTGGCCAAATTGCGACAACAACGAGGGCATGCCCTCGCCCTGAAAGAACTGCGATACGTTGATCTTGATTTGGTCGAAACACTCGAAAAGACCACCGCCGAACGTGCCGAACGGCTCAGTCGCCGCTGTGTCGATTTCCTGCTGACTCCCGGCGCTCTTGATCCGTACCAGGACCAAGTGACCGATGCGGGCGAGGCTGTGGGCCAAGTGCAAACGGTGGCCGAGGCAAAGAAGCTAGGCGAGACGATTGATGAATCGGCCAGTCAGTTGGAACTGCTAACCGAGACCGTTAGTAATCTGCGAATTGACGACTCGACTAAGCGAACGGAAATCATCGACGCTATCGGTAACGTTTTTGCTTCGCTGAACCGCGTCCGCAGTTCGCTAAAGGCACGCGTTAGCGAATTGGTCAGCGTCGAAGGGCAAGCCGAATTTGCATCCCAGTTGAAACTGCTTCAGCAAACCACCGCTGGCTATTTGGATGTCAGCGACTCGGTTGCCAAGTGTGATGAATACTTGACCAAAGTGATGGTCCAATTGGAGGAGCTAGAGGGACGGTTCGCTGAATTCGACGAGTTTATCGTCCAATTGGCTCAGCGACGCGAAGATGTTTATGCAGCGTTCGAATCGCGAAAAGTCCAGCTGACTGAAAAACGCAACCGACGTGCCGAATCGTTGTCATCGGCCGCGGATCGGATCCTCAAAGGCATCGATTCTCGTGTCCGATCGATGGAATCAAGCGACGAGATCGCCGCCTATTTCGCTGGCGACTTGATGGTCGAAAAGGTACGCGACATCATCGAGCAACTCGGTGACCTCGACGACGCTGTCCGGGTGGAAGACCTGCAGAGTCGATTGAAAACGATTCGCGAAGATGCATCACGTCAGCTCAAAGACCGCCAGGATCTTTACGAAGACGGCGGCGACGTAATTCGGCTGGGCCAACACCGATTTGCCGTCAATACGCAGCCATTGGATCTGACCACCGTGCTTCGCGGCGGCGAGATTTGTTTGCATTTGACGGGCACTCAGTTTTTTGAGCCGCTTCGCGACGAGGCGCTCACGGCGGCCAAAGATCTTTGGAACCAAGAACTGATCAGCGAAAACGCGGACGTTTATCGCAGCGAGTATCTGGCCGTCGACTTGTTTGAAACGCTCACTGCATCGTCGGCGAACCCGATGGATCCCAAAACGATCGACTTGAAATGGATGCAAACTCAGCTGGCGGGTCGGTTTAGCGAAGGCTATTCCAAAGGCGTGCACGATGGGGACGCAGTGCGGATTCTGTCAACGCTGTTGGAAATGAATCAAACGATTGGTTTACTGCGTCACTCGCCATCGGTTCGAGCCGCATCGTTGTTGTGGTTCACCAAGATTCTCGACGCCAAACAGAACAAGTCGATGACCGAGTGGATCGGTGGATTTGCAAAACTTGCCAAAGCCTATCCGCACGCCAAACCTGCGATTCAGTTTCGTCAACGGCTTGCCGAACTTGCGTCTATCGACCGATCGCACTGGGCACCGATTTTTCCGCCCGCTGTGAATGAGCAGCGGATCGCGGATTATTTGTTTGATCAATTGGTCGCCAAGGGACGGCAAAACACCGCCAGCAAACGGGCTGCCGATCTGCATCACGCGTTCGCGGAAACGTTGCCAGAATCGGATCGTCAAAAGTTGCTTGAAAGTTCGCTCAAAAACAATCAATCCGATCCCGTCGCGAGCTTTATCTTGGCTCGTAATTGGGCCGAGGCCTATTTGCAATCGCATGCAAAAACGGACGATCTGGATCCGGCTTCGTTTTATCTGGATGAACTTGCCTGGCTAATCCAATGTGGCGGAACCGAGTCGATGTCGGTTGCCGACGCAGCGGTCGCAAAGCGACTCGACTCGATGGCGGGGGCTCATCCGCGGATCGAAAAAGGCGTCATGACGCTGCACTATCACGAACTGCTTGACCGCGTTCGCGGCTATCGCGGTGACGTTGTTCCTCGGTTTGAGCGATTGCACGAAACGAAAACGCGATTGGTTGATGCGGCCCGTGACGATATGCGGTTAGAAGAGTTCAAGCCGCGAGTGCTGACCAGCTTTGTCCGCAACCGATTGTTGGACGAAGTCTACTTGCCACTAATTGGCGATAATCTAGCGAAACAAATGGGCTCGGCGGGTGCCGACAAGCGAACCGATCGGATGGGATTGCTGCTGCTGATCTCGCCACCGGGTTACGGCAAGACGACGTTGATGGAATACATCGCCAACCGGCTTGGCATTGTCTTTATGAAGATCAACGGTCCAGCGATTGGCCACGGTGTGACTTCGCTTGATCCTGCGGAAGCTCCGAATGCGGCGGCGCGTGAAGAGATCGAACGGCTCAATTTGGCACTCGAAATGGGTGACAACGTGATGTTGTACCTGGATGATATCCAGCACACGCACCCCGAACTGTTACAGAAATTCATCTCGTTGTGTGACGCGACGCGTAAGATCGAAGGCGTTCGCAATGGCAAGACTCGCACGTACGATCTGCGCGGCCGACGTGTCGCCGTCGTGATGGCGGGCAACCCGTATACCGAGAGCGGTGATCGCTTCCAGATTCCGGACATGCTTTCCAACCGCGCCGATGTTTATAACCTGGGCGAGATCATTGGCGATTCGGCCGACGCGTTTGAGATGAGTTACTTGGAAAACTGCTTGACCAGCAACCGCACACTTGCGCCGCTGTCGACGGTTCCCGTAGAAGATTCGCGTGCGATCATCCGCGCGGCCGAGCGTGATTCGATCGAAGGCATTGAGCTGGAAAGCAATTTGTCGATGGATCAAGTCCGCGAGATGTACGAGGTCGTGCGTAAATTACTGCGAGTTCGCGATGTCGTGCTGAAGGTCAATCGTGCCTACATTCGCAGTGCCGCGCAAGCCGATTCCTATCGAACCGAACCACCGTTCAAGTTGCAAGGTAGCTACCGAAACATGAACCGCATCGCCGAGCGAGTCGCGGGGGTGATGAACGAGAAGGAATTGCAAACGCTGATCATCAGCAATTACGAACAGGACGCGCAAACGTTGACGACGGACAACGAAGCGAATGTGCTGAAGTTCAAAGAGTTGATGGGGATTTTGACGACGGAAGAGAAAGAGCGTTGGGATTCGATCAAGTACGCGTTCGTCGAAAGCGTTCGCATGCAGGGCATGGATAGCGAAGACCAAGCGGGCCAGTTGATGCGTCAACTCGGGGCGATGCGAGACGGGCTCGAATCGATCCGCCAAGTCATCTCACGTGCGATCGCGGTGGGCAGTGATGGATCCGAGGAGCGAATGGACGCACGGATCGACCTGCTGCGTCAAAGTGTGACCGCGTCGGCATCACAGCTTTCCGAAACGCTGCACGCAACCAGCAAAAATCTGGAGCGAATCAGCGAACAACAGGCGGCATCGCCGCCGGACCAGAAAGTCTTGGTCCAGCACAAGGTGCCACGCGTGTTAGCGGATCTTGTCAAAGGCCAATTTCATTTGATGCAAGAATGGCTGCGTCCAATTTTGAGCGAGTCGCTTGAAAATGGCCGTGACTTAGAGAAGCTGAATTCACAGCTCGAAGCGATGCTGAAAAACTACCAGCAAATGGAGTCGGCGATCGATCCAGGCAACCAGAATATCACTCCGCCGCAGTAGTCTCTCTCTAGCGGCGGCGGCAGCGAAACTTGCCAAGAGTTCCGGGCCGCATAACGCCCTCGCTCGCAGGTTTTGCCGAGTTTCGCTGGGCAGATTAGCTACGTCGCCCGGGCTCGCTGTTTTGACTTTGTGTATACTTGCACTACATTCAGCATCGCGACTGTGCCGAAAACCGTCCCCCCAAAAACTCCCCCCCCAACAGCAATCTCATTATGCTTCGGAACTCATTGCGTCATTGCGTTTTAGCTTTCCTCTCTCTGACCATCCTCGCGAACTCTAATTCACTGCTAGCGGATACGGGTGACCGACCCAACATCATCTACATCCTGTCGGATGACATGGGATTCTCGGATATTGGTTGTTACGGTGGCGAAATCAAAACCCCCAACCTTGACTCCTTGGCGGATCACGGGGTTCGTTTTACCCAGTTTTATAACACCGCACGTTGCTGTCCGACGCGGGCGAGTTTGATGAGCGGTCTGTATCCTCATCAAGCCGGTGTCGGCCATATGATGGATGACCATGGCTACGAGGGTTACCGCGGTGAACTGAGCCGACACTGCGTGACCATTCCCGAAGCCCTCAAAAACGCGGGCTATCGTTCTTACATGTCGGGAAAATGGCACGTCACCAAAGCCATTGATCCGAAGACGGACGCCGACAAAGCAAATTGGCCAATCCAGCGAGGCTTTGATCGTTTCTACGGCACCATCCATGGCGCGGGCAGCTTTTTTGACCCCAACACACTGACGCGTGACAACGAATTTATCTCGCCATTTAATGACCCTGAATATGGCAAAGAAGATTGGCCGGGCGAAACCTACTACTACACCGACGCGATCGCCGATCATGCAGCACGGTTCGTTCGTGATCACCATTTTCAATCCGGCGATCAGCCATTCTTTATGTACGTTGCCTTTACGGCCGCGCATTGGCCGATGCACGCGTTGGACAAAGACATTGCCAAGTACAAAGGTGTGTACGATGCCGGCTACGATGCGATCCGCGACGCGCGTTACAAGCGGATGCTTGAACTCGGCTTGATCGACGCCGACAGTACTGTCAATTGGCCGATTCCCGATGCTTGGAAAGAATCCGAGTTCTGGGAATGGGACAAACGGAACATGGAAGTCTATGCAGCAATGATCGATTCGATGGACCAAGGCATTGGACGTATCGTTCAATCGCTGAAAGACACCGGGCAATTTGAAAACACGCTGATTTGTTTTCTGCAAGACAACGGGGGCTGCGCCGAAGGCTATGGCCGTGGCGGCGTCGGCAGCGAGCGAGCGGACAAGCCGACGCTTGCGACTTTGCCTGCGGACTATCTACAACCCGACATGACACCGAAACAATCGCGTGATGGCTTTGTAATGCGAACAGGCAAAGGATCGATGGCGGGGCCTGCGGACACTGCGATCGGTTACGGCCGCGGCTGGGCCACGGTTTCCAACACGCCGTTTCGTGAATACAAGCACTGGACTCATGAGGGTGGTATCTCGACGCCGTTGATCGCCCATTGGCCTGCCAAGATCCGGCGGCACGGCGAACTAGAAACCACTCCGGGGCATTTGATCGACTTGATGGCAACCGCTGTGGATGTGTCCGGAGCGACCTATCCCGCCACCTACCACGATGGCAAGGAAATCAAACCCATGGAAGGAAAAAGCTTGGTCCCACTGTTTGCCGAGGATGCGGACACCCGCGATGAATTTGACCGCGAAGCGATCTACTGGGAACACGAAGGAAACCGTGCCGTTCGAGTCGGTGACCTTAAATTGGTGGCGAAGGGAGCGAAGGGCGAGTGGGAACTTTACAACATCGCCAACGACCGCAGCGAACAACGTGACTTGAGCAGCGAGATGCCCGAGACCGTGCAAAAACTTGCTGTGATGTGGCAAGCCTATGCCGAGCGTGCCAACGTGTTGCCGCTGAATCCGGGAAATCAAAAACATGCTGAACGAGCAACGATGAACGTGAAACAGACTCGCTTCAAACTGAACATGGGCGACAAACTCCATCGGACCGAGGCGCCTTACATCAAGAACAAAGCGTTTGCGGTCACCGCGGACATCGATGTCAAAGGGGACGGAGTGATCGTGGCTCAGGGAGGATCGTCGCAGGGTTGGTCGCTGTATCTGAAAAACGGAAAACTCTGCTTTGGATGGACCCAAAATGGCAAACGAGTGGTGACGACGTCCGACGCTCGTGTCAGCGGCAAACAGCAAGTGACCGCGATTGTCAGTAAACCAGGAACCGTGCAGCTAAAGATCGGCGAGAAACAGGTCGCTGAGTCCAAGATCGACGGATTGCTGGGCGAACAACCGCTCGACGGATTGCAGGTAGGGCAGGACGAAAATGGGGCGGTCGGGCCTTACGCGGTTCCCTTCCCGCTCCAAGGGACCGTCAACCAAGTCGTCATTGAACTGATGAAATAGTCGGGATTTGTTGTTCTGGGTGTCATGTTTGCTGGAAACCTCGCCGCTGGGTATTCTAGATGACGCCGACGACGTACCTGCCGCTCCGTTTCTGCCTAGGGTTTGTTCACTGATATGCCAACTCGCCCCCCCAAAACGCAAACGCAATCCAGCCTGCCGACGCAGACTCCATCGCGACGTGGATT
>TARA_R110002073_G_scaffold139232_3_pt1 | contig 43039 bp, 40 predicted proteins | sample TARA_R110002073 | Tara Oceans TARA_R110002073 (sample SAMEA4397174) | marine metagenome | biome: Polar Biome; feature: [DCM] deep chlorophyll maximum layer (ENVO:01000326); material: water (ENVO:00002006), including particulate matter (ENVO:01000060) such as... | depth 40 m
GTTTTTATTATCCATTCATTAAATATTGTTGTGGGGAGAGCAGGATTCGAACCTACGAAGTCGAAAGACAGCGGAGTTACAGTCCGCCCCAGTTGGCCGCTTTGGTATCTCCCCAACAATAATTTTATTCAAAGAACTGAGCCGATGGAGGGACTCGAACCCACGACCTGCTGATTACAAATCAGCTGCTCTAGCCAGCTGAGCTACATCGGCTTTTCACTATTGTTTTTTACACAAAAAAACAAACCGCTTTTTCTAACGGTTTGCAAATGTATAAAGTTTTATGTTTTCTACAAAAATATTTTATATTTATTTTCAATAAATTTCTAAGAATAGTGCGCGCGCTGTTTTTCTTTTCTTTTATTTAGCTGTCTTCTTAAAGAATCAACTGCCAAATCAACACCTTCTTCAAAAGTTTTACATTGTTTTTTTACCATTAAATCTCCACCTGGAATATTTAATTTTATTTCTGCAATTTTATTCTCCTTATCACTGGTATTTTCTACCTTTAAATAAACTTCAGCATCAATTATTTTATCATAAAACTTATCTAAATTAGACACTTTAGTTTCAACAAAATCAACTAAACTTCTATCTATATTAAAATTTACTGATTGAATACGTACTTTCATTCGCTTTCATTTTTAGAGCTCCTTGGATGAGCTTGGTTATACACTTTTTTTAATTCATTCAAACTGTTATTGACATACACTTGCGTTGAAGCTAAGCTTGAATGGCCTAATAATTCCTTTACAGAATTTAAATCTGCCCCTTCATTTAACAAGTGGGTTGCGAAAGAATGCCTGATCACATGCGGGCTCTTTTTCACTTTTGAAGAGACTCTACTAAAGTAGCCATTTATTACTCTATAAACAAGTGTTCCATAAATTTTATTCCCTTTAGTAGTAATCAATAATTGATTTGCTTCTGTTTCAATAACATTTCTTATCTTTAAATAATCACCCACCGTTTGTTGTACTGATTTCAACAAGGGAATGTACCTTTCTTTATTCCGCTTACCCAGCACCTTTACTGTTTCGTTCGCAAGGTCAATATCGCTAATCTTTAAGTCAATTAATTCAGCCCGGCGCATGCCCGTAGAATAAAATAACTCCACAATCAACTTGTTTCGCAAAGATTCAAAGTCTGTATCAGTTGTTAAACTATCTAAGACTTCATTCACCTCCTTTTGAGAGAAAGGAACCTGTATACGCTTCCCGACTTTTAATGCTTTGTGTTTGACAAGTGGATCTTCATTCAATTGTTTTGATTTCATTAAAAACTTGTAAAATGCTTTTAATGAACTTACTTTTCTATTAATGGTTCTGTTTGAGACGCCACGTTCCACTAAAGACACAATCCAAGATCGGATCTGCATATAGTTTGTTGAAACTAAATTATCATCCTCAAAATTTTCAGTACAAAAAGTCTGAAACGACAAAAGATCATCTTTATATGCTTTGACAGTATGAGGAGAATAATTTTTCTCTAATGAAATATATGCTATAAAGGAAGGTAGTGGCATAAAAAAACCGTTAGTAAACAAAATTACAAAATGTACTTCTGTTAAACTAACGGTAACTTATATAATAGTGTTAAATAAATTACAATTTATTCTTCACTGTTTTTTAAGCCTTGAACGTATTCAGCTTTTTGAATTTGCTTACGTTTATTTACTGAAGGTTTTGTGAAGTGCTTGCGCTCACGTAACTGCTTCATCGTCTTGGTTCTATCGAATTTTCTTTTAAAACGTTTTAACGCTCTATCAATATTCTCACCATCTTTTACTGGTATTATTAACATAGTATTGCACCTCCTCTCATAGTAATCTCCTTTAAATTGGGCTGCAAATATACAAAGATATTTTATAGTACCTATATTTATGGAAAATTTTAATTTTAAATGTAAATTCGCACTCATGAAAAGACTATTTAAACTTTCTGCCATGGCAATTCTTATGGTACTTATTTTTGGTGTAGCCTTCTTTTTTTGGGCATCTTCCTCCAATATAAAAGGAAAAGAAACAGCCAAACTCATCACTAACACATTTGAACAACATACCAATAATGACTCTATCTACAGTGTCGTTACGTACAATATACGTCATATGGGTGGTAAAAGCGAAACCACAAACAAACCCAAATCCTTATTTGATGAGAATTTAAAAATAGTACAAGATGCTTTTAAAGATTTAAATGCCGATATTCTTTGCTTTCAGGAAATAGATTATGCCGCGAAAAGATCATACAAAATAAATCAGCAGAATGAAATTGCCAAATTGGGTTATAATTATGTTGCACAAGCAATTAATAGGGATCAAAAATACGTTCCTTTCCCACTTGGATTACCTTCCAAAAATTTAGGCAATCTATTATCTGGGCAATCTATTTTGAGTAAATACCCGTTAAAAGAGCATCAACGAATAGTTCTAGAACCCTTAGAAAATATGCCTTTTTACAAACGTGCTTTTCATATTAAACGTTTGGCCCAAATTGCTACGGTTACTATTAATAACAGTGATATTATCTTGATTAATGTTCATCTAGAGAATACTGACAAAAAAACTAGAACCAATCAACTAAAATCTGTAATTGATTTATTTAACAAGTATAAAAAAGAGTACCCAGTTATTCTATTAGGCGACTTTAACAGCAGACCTACTGCTGACGAAGAAATAAGTAAACTATTTGACATGGAGGCTGTTGGGAACAATAATTTCGGAATTACTTCGGGAGCTAAAGAGGACTTAAAAAAAGTAGATTTTCTATTTTACACGAGTACTTCAATTGAAATGATAACAAGTACAGTTCTCACACAATTCGAAAACATCTCTGGACACCTACCAATTGAACTGCGTTTTAAATTAAAATAAATCAATTGATGATCTATGAATAAGTATCTAAAATGTTTTAGTATCATAGTTTTTTTAGGGCTTATTTTCTGTGTAATCTTCTTTTTTTGGGCTTCCTCATCAATCTTTCCCGAAAAGGAGTATGCCAAATTAATCACTAATAACTACCCACAGAAAACTAATACAGATTCTATTTATAGTATTGTTACCTATAATATTGGCTACCTAAGTGGCATGACTAACAATAAGGCTGTAGCAAAACCAAAAACACTTTTTGATGTGAATCTTGCTACCGTTAAATCTGAATTTAAATTACTACACGCAGATATCCTCGCCTTTCAAGAAATTGATTATGCTTCTGCAAGATCTTACGAGATCAATCAACAAAACGAAATTGCCTCCTTGGGTTACAATTATGTGGCACAAGCTGTTAATTGGGATGAAACCTACGTTCCCTTTCCCTATTGGCCACCGTCCATGCATTTTGGCAAAATGCTATCTGGACAATCAATATTAAGTAAATACCCTTTAAAAGATCACCAACGGATTGTACTGCATCGCGTTGCGAACGCACCCTTTTATAGAGATGCTTTCTATTTAGAACGTTTAGCTCAAGTAGTTACTGTTTCTATTGAAAATAAAAACATCGTTGTTATAAATGTTCATTTAGAAGCTTTTGACAAAACAACAAGAGTTCAACAATTTAATGACATAATGAGTTTATTCCATTTCTATTCAGAAAAATATCCAACGATATTATTGGGTGATTTCAATAGTGAAGCCCGCAGCAAAGATGCGATTATTCAAAAATTATTAAACAACAAAACGATTGGAACGGCAGCTTTTAATAGTAGTGATCCCGAAAATACTTATGACTCAAAACAACCATTTAAACGCATTGATTATATTTTTTATACTAAAAATAGTATTGAATATATTGATGGGCAAATTTTAACTCAATTTGGTCAAGCTTCAGACCATCTACCCGTCATAATGAGGTTTAAATTAAAAAAATAGCACTTAATAGTACTTCCCAGTTTCTAAATTTCTTTTGATTTCTGATACCGGCTTAACAATTCCATGCATCGCAATAAAAACACCCTTTTCTTGTAAATTGGCGGTTGCAATCGCGCAACCAATATTAATAGGAGCCTCTGAATTACTGAAGCGTTCGGGTAACATGGCACCGGTAATCACAATTAATTTATCTTGAATATGTGTTTTAAGAAAATTACCCGTTTCTAACATAGTATCCGTTCCATGTGTAATAATAATTTTACACTCGGCCCTCCCTTGTATTAGTTTTACCAAATCGAGTCTATCTTCAGTTGTAATTTCAAGACTGTCTTTTTGACAAGAAGTAAGTATTTCAAAATCAAATGAAGGGTTTAATTTTTCTAATATGCGCTCTGTTGCAGGGGCTCCAAATTCAAACGCCCATCCCTTTGTTGTGTGTGGGTAGTCCTTATCTATGGTTCCGCCTGTTTGAATAAAAAGTAATTTCATTTATTTATTAGTAGTAAGATTGGCCTCAAGTAGACGAAGTTAATTTTTAGAAATTAAAAACCCAAATAGTTAAACAAAAAAAGTCCGGTCAAAACCGGACTTTTTTTGTTAAATTACCAAAGCAATTTAAAATTTAGTTCAAAATGATGGCTTATTTAGGATCTAAAATTGCATCAATTCTTTCTAAAGCATCTTGTAAATGAATTCTTTTCATTCCTGATGAATTTGCCGCTGAAGATCTAACTGAACTTTTTAAAGATTTCAATTCTGCTCTTACAACTGCTCTAATATCAGACTCACTCACATCAACATTTGTTCTTGATACCCATCTTCTAAAATTAGCGGGAATTGGCGCCTGTTCTTTAGTCATTAAAAACTCCATTCTATCAAGATAAGCTCTTTGTAAATTTCTTCTATAGGTATCGATACTTCTCCCTGAATAAATTTCTGACCATACACCTCTTCTCAAGTCTTGCATCATGTTTAATAAACTATATGCATCATTACCATTAAGTGTCTCATTTTCGATTAGACGAGCCATTCTACCAAAATCTAAAACATTATCAAGTGTTCTGGCTTGAATCCCTCTAATACGCTCTACTACACCTGCACTTTCAAATTTATTAAAAATAGCATTGTCAATCATCCATTTAGGCGTTTCAAACAAATTTTTATTCAAAAACTGCAACGCTTCCTTTTGTTTTGCCTTAGTTACTGGTGTAAAAACAGCACCTTCTTGGTCACTTGTTTTATAATACTCATAAACACCACCGATGTTAGACGTTACATGCCCCATATATCTATTATACTGAGATATAACATGACCATACATCATCTCTAAATCGTCATACGCTTCCCCATCTTTTGATGTCCATTTTATTAGATTTGGTACAATACGTTTTAAATTTTCAATTCCGTAAGCACTCGCTTTCATCGCGTCATCACCTAAATCTTCTGTTTGTGAGCTAGGGTCAATCGGACTTCCACTTTGTTGACCACCAAATCTGTACATCGCATCACCAGCATGGTCTAAAATCCATTTATCCAATGTTGCTTTTTCATCATTTGGTGTATTCGCATCTAAGATTGGACGGTATCCCCATTTGATAGAATACTTATCATAAACCCCAATATTCGGCATTAAAGCCACTCCTTCATCACCAGGTTGCGCCACATAGTTAAAACGTGCATAGTCCATTATAGATGGTGCCGTTCCAAACTTTTTAGTAAATGCTGCTGAACGCAGTGAATCAACGGGATATGCAACACTACTTCCCATGTTGTGAGGTAAACCTAAGGTGTGCCCTACTTCGTGAGAAGAAACAAACTTTATTAATTCACCCATTACTTCGTCTTTAAACTCAGCTGTTTGTGCATTTGGATTGATAGCTGCTGTTTGTACAAAAAACCAACCATTTAATAAGCTCATTACATTGTGATACCAGTTGATATCTGATTCTAAAATTTCACCAGAACGAGGATCACTTACGTGAGGCCCATTTGCATTAGGAATAGGTGAAGCCAAGTAACGAACTACAGAATAACGAACATCCTCAGGTGTCCATTCTGGATCTTCCTCTACTGTTGGCGGATCTTTAGCAATAATGGCATTTTTAAATCCGGCTGCTTCAAAAGCTACTTGCCAATCTTCAATTCCTTGTTTGATATACTTACGCCATTTAACTGGAGTAGCTCTATCAATATAATACACAATTTGTTTCTTAGGCTCTACTAATTCACCTCTTTTAAATTTTTCAATATCCTCATCTTTCACTTCCAATCTCCATCTATCTAAATACGTAATCGATTTACTCTTTTGTGCTTCTAAACCATAATCAACTTGACTACGTGCAAACCAACCTACTCTTTCGTCAAACATTCTACGTTTCATTGGTACTTCTGGTAGTAAAACCATAGAGTTATTAATTTCAATTGAAATCGTTCCAGTACTAGAGTTTGATGGTGGTGAACCCGCCATGTATGTTTTTACATGTCGTGCTTCAATATTTTCTGGATAACTTTTAACACTTTCAATGAAAGACTTATCAGCATCCAATCTACTCACCTTATACTGCTTTCTAGACCTGTCTGGCAAACCTAATGCCAATACATCTTTATTGAAAAAATCAGTTACGTCAATAACTGTAGCAGTAGAATCTTTACTATATGCTTTTATAGGAAAAGAATATAAAACAGGTTCAAAATTAGAATTTACAACAGCTTCATGAACTGGTAAATTTTCATCGGCAACAATACTGTGAGAAACTATTCTAGCCAATATTTTCTTCCCTTTCTTTTGCCAACGCAACACTTGCGTGTTTTGTTTACCTCCACCAAAACCAATTCCGTTTGCTGTTTTGGCAATACGCGTTACCATTAACATTTCACGTTCTAAAAGTTCGTTTGGAATTTCATAAAGATACGTGTCATCAATCTGATGAACTTTGAATAAACCTTCATCGGTTTTGGCATCTTTAGTTACTACTTTACCGTAAGGAAGTATCGCTCCTTTTTTCGGTGCAGGTTTAGCTACTGGTGTTGTTACTTCTCCTTTCTTTTTCTTTTTTTTCTTTTGTGCTTGAATATCAGTAGAAATCCCCAATATTAATAACACGACCATAAGTTTGGTTACTTGTTTTAACATGTTGTATAAATTTATTTATTGTTAGTAGTAACTTTTGAGTTTAAGTTACAGCCCCCGAATTTATGAAAACAAAAAATTTAAGTTTCTTAACAAAATGTTAAAGAAAATATATATTAACACTCGTTAACACTCCATGGCGGGATTAAAACTTCTCTCTTACCCGAATTTAGTTGATCAATTTGTAAGTAACAACCACATCAATAAGCCGCTTTAACCTATTCTTTTTTCATTGAATTTAAGCTTTATTAATTTCGACGAACCAGTTGCTAGTTTTTTAGAAGTATTTATAATTTATTCAGACAGACCAACAGTTAAACCATCTTCTGTTTTATTAACTGAAGCTATCTTGCTTTTAGTCAGCCCTTTAATCGCTTTATCCCATTTTTTATTACTTAAGCCTGACTGTGCCTTTAAGTCATTCAAATCAATAGGCGATGTTGTTTTTAAAATAGTAACTACTGCTTTTTCATCATCGCTCATTTCTACCTGTTTCTTTTCGGGTCTCATTTGCGGAAAAAACAATACCTCTTGAATGGACTGATTATTTGTTAAAAACATAATCAATCGATCCATACCAATCCCTAAACCAGAAGTTGGAGGCATCCCATATTCTAGTGCTCTTAAAAAGTCATAATCAATAAACTCTGTAGCTTCATCATCTCCTTTTTGAGCTAATTTTAATTGTGCTTCGAAACGTTCACGTTGATCAATTGGGTCATTCAACTCAGAATAGGCATTTGCTATTTCTTTACCACAAACCATTAATTCAAAACGCTCCGTTAATTCAGGATTGTCTCTATGTTCTTTACACAACGGACTCATTTCTTTTGGATAGTCTGTAATATAAGTGGGTTGAATATAATTACCTTCGCATTTCTCTCCAAAGATTTCATCTATTAGCTTGCCTTTACCCATGGTTTCATCAACCGAAATACCCATTTCTTTTGCGGCTTTACGGATTTCATCTTCCGATTTTCCTAAGATATCAAAACCTGTAAAATGTTTAATAGAGTCGGCCATTGTTACACGAGCATAAGGTGCTTTAAAATCAATTTCGTGTTTCCCGAAAGTCGCTTTTGTTGTTCCGTTTACTGCAATAGCACAATATTCCAATAACTTTTCCACAAAGTCCATCATCCAGTTATAATCTTTATAAGCCACATAAATTTCCATTGCGGTAAATTCAGGATTGTGTGTTCTATCCATTCCTTCATTGCGGAAATTTTTTGAAAACTCATATACACCATCAAATCCACCAACTATCAATCTTTTCAAATACAATTCATTAGCAATACGCATATACAATGGCATATCTAACGAATTGTGATGCGTAATAAAAGGGCGGGCTGCTGCACCTCCAGGAATGGGTTGTAAAATGGGTGTTTCTACTTCAAAATAACCGGCATCATTAAAATATTGACGCATGGCATTGAACAATTTGGTACGCTTTATAAACACTTCTTTTACATGTGGGTTCACCACTAAATCTGCATAACGTTGTCGGTAGCGCAATTCAGGGTCATTAAACTCATCGTGGGTATTCCCTTCTGTGTCTGTTTTTGGCAGTGGCAGTGGTCTCAAGGTTTTAGAAAGCAAGGTAAAGTTCTTCACTCTAATGGTCTTTTCACCCACTTTGGTAGTGAAAAGTGTACCTTCTACACCTATAAAATCACCAATATCTAATAATTTTTTATAAATTTCATTGTATTTTGATTTGTCTTCACCAACACAAATCTCATCTCTATTAAAATATACTTGAATTCTACCATCACTATCTTGAAGTTCAGCGAAACTAGCGTTTCCTTGAATCCTACGCGACATCAAGCGGCCAGCTGCAATTACACTTTTACCTTCTACGAAGTCCTGTTTAAGTTGCTTTGACGTATCCTTTACAGGGTATAAGTCGGCAGGATAAGGATTGATCCCTAATTGACGTAACTTGTTTAACTTTTCTCTTCGTACTAGTTCTTGTTCAGAAAGCTGCATTATAGTATAATTTTTAGAAATGCAAAATTACACTATTTGAAAAAAAAGAAAAGCACTCTTTTTAATTATTATTTACAATTTTTATTTTTTATTAGATCTCAAGATACGTATCACACTTTTCTTTCAATTAAATTTATCATTTTTGACTAAAGCATGGTATTTCGGTAACTCGTTTTTGGTGACAATAGAATACGTACTGGGTATTATTCTAAAAATACATTAGTAATGCCTTAATTGTGTTGGTTAAAATTTGATTTTCACAGTCACGAACTACCATAAACAATCCGCTTTTAAAAAAATAATTTCCATAAAATCGTAACATTCAAAACACTTTCACGTCCTATCTATATTAATGAATTAGCGTATATTTGTAATCAATTATTAATTATGAGTTTTTTTAGAGTTTTACTGTCAATTATCTGTCCACCTTTAGCCGTTATCGACAAGGGTTGTGGGTCTATAATGATTGTTTTTATCTTGACTCTTTTTGCTTGGATACCTGGTGTATTGGGCGCACTCATCATCTTAAACAATCCTAATCGTTAATTGTATGAAATTTAAAAATATCCTAATTCTTTTAGCTTTAAGCACGGTGTTATACAGTTGTATGTTCACGGAAGAGCTCTATGTAAAGAATGATGGTAGTGGTAGCTACTCATTTAAAATGGATATGAGTGAAATGATGGAATCGATGAAAGGCATGAGTGAAAAAGATAGTATCAATCCACCTAAAGTATTAGACACGCTCATTTTATTTAACGATATTATAGCTGCAAATAAAGACAGTATTGCTAAATTAAATGCTAAAGAAAAAGCGACTATCAATGGCTTAAAAGATTTGACCTTACGCATGCAAGTAGATGAGGAAAAAGGTAAAATGTTGATGGACTTTGGTAAAGATTTTCAAGCTATTTCTGAATTGCAAAATATGGAAGAAAAAATTGCTAAAGCGCAAAGTTTGAGCGATGGCAAAAGTGATGATAAAGGGGTTCAGTCTAAATCAACTACCAGCTATTCTTTCAAAGGAAACACTTTTAAACGAACGGTTACCCTAAAGGATCTGACCAACGAAGAATTAGAACAATTTAATAAATCTACAAAACAGACGAGTTCATTTATGGATGGTAGTGTCTATAAGTTAATTTATCATTTTGAAAAAGACATTAAAAAAGTTTCTATTAAAAATGCGGTCATCAGTGCTGATAAAAGAACACTTACGATAGAAATACCTATGGATACGCTTGTAAATAATCCGGGGCTTCTCGATTTTACAGTTAAATTCAAATAAGATGAAAAGGATACAGCTGCAAGATTTAGGCGTTCAAGAATATGGAGAAACTTGGAAGTATCAAGAACAATTATTTGATGCTATTATTCAGCTTAAGCGAAAAAATAAAAAGGATCATTTAGCTATTGAAACACCCAATCATTTTTTATTCGTAGAGCATCCACATGTCTATACATTAGGGAAGAGTGGTGATTTGAATAATTTACTCCTGAACGAAAAGCAACTTGAGGAAAAAGGAATTTCATTTCACAAAATCAATCGCGGTGGTGATATCACCTATCATGGTTTTGGTCAAATTGTTGGTTACCCTATCCTGGATTTAGATAATTTTTTTAATGACATCCATAAATACATGCGCTTCTTAGAAGAAACCATGATACAGGTTTTAGCAGAATATGGTATAAAAGGAGTGCGAAGTAAGGGTGAGACTGGTGTCTGGTTAGATGTAGGCACACCATTCGCTCGTAAAATTTGCGCTTTGGGTGTACGCAGCAGTCGTTGGGTAACTATGCATGGCTTTGCGTTAAATGTAAACACAAACCTGGGGTATTTTGATCATATTATCCCTTGTGGTATCCGAGGAAAAGCGGTAACCTCTATGGAAGTAGAATTGGGCAGAAAATTAGATATGGAAGAAGTTAAGGGGAAAATAGCAACACACTTCGCTACTATTTTTGAAGCTGAATTTTTTAAAGAAAAAATACAGATTTAATTTATTAGTGTAATTCTCGATTGCTTTCATCATGGAATTTTATTCTATTTCATCAGATTCTTCACTCCATTTCAGTTTGTTCAGAATGACAGCCTACTCTTCTTCATTAAAATAGACCTTGTAGAATTTCATTTTCTTTTCTTCATCATACCCTATTTCTAAATATTCTTCAGCAGCATCTGGCGCATCTACATCTATTTTAATTAGAATATTGGTATCTAATTTTATTTCTGTCTTTAATTTCTTCTTTTCTTTTTTTACCACCGCATCAGAAACAGCAAATTGATTGCGCACCAAGACACCATTATCTTCTTCAAATTGTGTTTTATAGGTATCAAAAAGTGCTTTTTTGTTATCTTCTTCAAAAACAGTTTCTTTAAAATCATGCACATTCAAATTTTCATTTTCTTTGAAAAAATCAACGGTTTTTGCTAAAAAATCACTTTTATTCTGATTTCCAAACTCCTGCTTTAATATATTTTCTGAGAAATCATTGCACATTTCCATATACAATTTTGTGTGCCGATTGTTATCCTCGGCATATTTGATATTTAGAAAATTTTGAATCCAATATTGCGCGTCATAATTATTATTGTCAATGCTTAAAACAGTAGCTCCTGCATCATCTTGTGAATTCAATATTAAACATCCTTTATCGAGTTTTTTTGCATTTATTCCTTTTTGAACGAATACATCAAAACTCTCATTTTCTAAATAGGTTTGAAAAAAATCTACTTTATTTTCTATTTTAAAAACACCAAGAGCTTGTGTACTAGCATCTCTATATTCTATATCTTCAAACAAGGCTATAATTACATCTCCTGTTTTGATTTGTGCCGAATTGGATTGCTCATACAAATGCGTAACTATATTTTTAGATACCTCTACGAAAGTCTCTCTATCTTTAAAAATTTGCGAAGCATAATTATTAATCTCATTCAAATTAATATCTGCATGATGATTGAAACGATAACTTTCCGTTAAGCTCCCAAAAGGTCTCAATAAAAAAGGTTGCATTAAACGGTAACTATCTTCATCGAAGGTGACTACATTTTCTGAAAACACATTTGTGGCTTCATTAAATTTATTACCCACTTTATGTATGATAAATTTTGAAATTTGAGCTTTGTTCCTTTTAATCATTTTAAAAATAGTTAAGGCTGCAAATGTAAATTTTATAAACTAAAAAGTCAGTAATTAAATACAAAAAAAAAGGCCTGAAGTATGCTACTTCGAACCTTTAATAAGCAGTTAAGCATTTTAATTCTTAAGTTAAGAATTCAAGGCTTCATGTCCTGTTTCTATTCTAAAATTTTTAGATTGTTTTATTATAGTCCGTAATTTATTTTTTAAATAATTTTTCTAAATCTGAATACCCTATTCCTTTTGTACTTGTTTTACTTATTTTTTTAGGTAAGAGGTGTGCAATACAATAAACCATACCCTTTAAAATAAACTTGTACTACATACTTGAGTTTTTGCCCCTACTTACATTTTGACAAATTCAACACGTCTGTTTTGTGCTTTGCCCTCAACAGTATTGTTATCACCTACTGCTACACTTTCACCCTTACCATCAGTTTGCAATCTATTACCTGAAATGTTATATACAGTAATCAACGCATTTTTTACCGCTTCTGAACGCTTTTTAGATAAGCTAAGGTTTACCTCATCGGCTCCGTCTGCATCTGTATGCCCAATGATATTTAAGTTTAAACTTGTATCTTGTTGCAAGGCATCGGCTATTTGTTTTAATACACCATAAGATTCTGGTTTAATCTTGTCGGAACCTGAATTGAATAAAATACCCGTAGTTGAAAATTTACCATTTTCGAGCAATTGGTTACGTAAATCCAAACCTCCTTGTGCAATTTTTACATTGCTTATAAAAACCTTATCAATACCATCGCGTACATCTCTAGGATGAAGCTTGAAAGAAGTAATATTATCGGGCAACAATCGTGGCACATCAACTACTTTATTCTCATTGACCCACATTCTAAAGCGTTTACCATTAACAGCAATAGAAATATGATTCTTTTGTAATAGAATTTCCCTTATATCTTTTTCAACCGAATTACGAATGACACGCTTTCCATCAACTTTATTTTCAACAATAAAACCTATGCTTATAAATAAACATAAAGGCATTTCTACTCTAGCCATATTTTTGGGTGTATCAAACATGTTATTATCTTCTAACCAAATTTCTAATTTGGCTTGAGAACTCGTTTTTTTATCAACCACAGTAAGCATATCAAACTCAACTGTATAATCCTCAGGTAAGTCAGAGGGTAAATCAGGAATATAGGTGGATTTACCTGCCAGTTTAAACCATTTTTCATTATCAATAGTTACCAGTTCTCCTGTACCATTGGTATTCCATTTTGAGGGGAAATCACCTAGGTTGTCCAATGAAAAATCGTCATATAGCAGGATTTTATCTCCTGGAACAAAATCATACTTACTGTAAATTTCTAAATCGTCTGACACGTTTGAACTTTCTTCCTCTTGACTAAGTTCTTCATCATCGGTCTTTTCACCCTCCTCTGTTTCACTAGAGTCTTCAGAAGTGGATGCTGTATTTGTATCGCTATCTTCTTTATCTGTCTGAGCGCCGTCCTGCCCAGCAATTAACTTCTTTGCCATTTTTAGACTGTAAGCCAATGCCTTTTTAGCCCGATTAATTTGCAAGGTTGCTTTTCCTTTTTTTAATACACTTTGTCCTTCTAAACTTGAAAGCACATCTGGTGCCACTGCCGTTAAATTACTAACCTCATCTACTACATCTATCATCGCTTCATAATCATCATCTTCAAGAGCTTTACCCTGTTTGGCATAACCATCATATTGATATACGCGATCATAAATATTAAAAGATCGACTCACAAAATCATCAACTTTAAAAATTCCCACAGCGCTGTTCGGTCGTTTCAATCTTTTTGTTTGCGCAAGCATAGTAGATGAAATAAATAATAACATACTACATATTAAGATGATTCGTGGTAATTTTAAGAAGGTTTTCATAGATGTGCAGTTTAGGAGACATTTGACTCAAAGTTAACAAAATGTGTGTGTTATATCAAAAAATGAATCAAAAAAAGGGGAAAATCCCCTTTTTTAATCAATATTCCTTTTCATAGCAATTTCCAACTCCATAGCAATTGGTATTGATACTACAAATGTATATTCAAAATAAGAGAGTGCGTACAACATATGTAACAAAAGATAACATATATGTAACTATTTAAAGTTTATCGCTGCTTATTCTGGTAACAGTTTGAATGATTTTCTATGGTGTATTGTAATTCCAACCTCTTTTATTACCGCTCTGTGTGCTTTTGTAGGATATCCTTTATTCTGCTTCCAATTGTATGCCGGAAATTCCTTGTCAATTTTTTCCATATAAGCATCACGATACGTTTTTGCCAATACTGACGCAGCTGCGATACTCAAGAATTTACTATCGCCCTTGACAATGGTTTGATGAGGAATGTCTTGGTAATTTTTAAACCTATTACCATCAACAATAATAAATTCTGGCTGAACCGTTAATTGTTCAATAGCCTTATGCATGGCTAAAATAGCCGCATTCAAAATATTAATTTCATCAATTGCTTCTTGCCAAACAAAACCTACAGCATAGGCTAATGAATTTTCTTCTATAAAAGGTTTTAATTCTAAGCGCTGTTTTTCGGTGAGTTGCTTGGAGTCATTTAAAAAAGAATGATTAAAGCCTTTGGGCAATATAACGGCAGCAGCAACCACAGGCCCCGCCAAGCAACCTCTGCCAGCCTCGTCTGTACCAGCTTCTAGTTCATATTCTGAAAAATGATGTAGTAACATGTGATATTCATTCAAAAATACAGTTAAATGTTAAAATTCTAACTAAAATTTTAGCTAAAATTATTCATCCAATTATTTTACCTTTGCGTTCAATTAATTTTTTATGATCAGGACTGGTGTCTTACTGTTTTTTTTGTTTGTAGTGCTTGTAGCACAAGCTCAAGTTACTACAAATTCTCGCGGACAAAATAGCAGTAGAAATCAGGAAAACTTACGAGATTCTACAAACTTCAAAAAAGAACAAATCATCAAGCTTAGCGGTAAAACGCACTATACCGATTACAAAATAATCTCGTATAAAAACGATACAACCTATATTGACACTACACTTTCAATAAAAAAAGAATATCAATTTAATTTTCTCCGAAAAGACAATTTCGAACTGTTACCATTCCACAATCAAGGGCAAACTTTTAATAATTTAGGTTACACTTTTGACCAAGTAAACCGCTACCCTACACTTGGTGCGTCGGCAATGCATTATAACTTTTACTCAGTTGCTGATATTGACTATTACCATGTCCCTACGCCAACTACAGAGTTGATGCTTAGATCAGGTTTAGAACAAGGGCAAGTGCTGGATGCCCTTTTTACTTTTAATACGTCGAAGCGCTTGAATATGTCAATAGCCTATAAAGGGCTCCGATCTTTGGGTAAATACAGAACTTCGTTGAGCAGTCATGGAAATATGCGATTGACCTTTAACTATCGAACAACAGATAACGCTTATTCAGCACGTGGGCATATTGTAGCTCAAGATCTTACCAATGATGAAAATGGCGGATTGACAACAACGTCGATCACAAATTTTGAAACGAAAGATCCTAATTTTACAGATAGGGCTCGATTAGAAACTAATTTTAATGATGCCGAAACTTTAATTAGAGGGAATCGCTATTATTTAGAACAAGCCTATAAACTATGGCAACGTAAAGATTCTTTAAACAACGTAAAGACCCATCTAAAAGTTGGTAGCATTTTAAATTATGAAAGAAAGCATCATAATTATAAACAAGATGCTGAAAATAGCCTTTTTGGAGATGCCTTTTTTACATCTATTGATGATCATGCCAAACATCTTACTTTAAATGCTCAAGGATACGTAGCATTAAAGTCGCCTTTAGTTCTTGGCGAAGTAAAATTTAAAACTGATTATCACGATTATAAGTACGGTTACGACGGTGAAAAAACAATTGACAATCAATTTATACCAGCAGCCCTTAACGGAAATACGGTAGCTATTGGAGGTGAATGGAAAACGACTCTTAAAAAATTCAATATCGATGCAGACGCATCGACTATCGTTGCAGGTGATTTAACCGGAAACTATATCAAAGCATCTGCTAGTTATAATCAAGACAGCCTTTTTAGTTTTAAAGGAACCTTCCTAACCAATTCCAAGTCTCCTAACTTCAATTACGTTTTAAACCAAAGTGATTATATAGCCTACAATTGGTTTGAAGATTTAAAAAATGAAAGCACTCGAAGTTTAATTTTCGATTTGAAATCAGAAAAATTACTAAATGCCAATGTACAAATCACCCAAATTGACAACTATACTTATTTTAGTGATACTACCGCTACAACTAATTACCAACCAAAGCCATTACAAGCTTCGTTAACGGTCAATTATTTAAAAGCAAAAGTCTCAAAGGAATTTAAATTTGGAAAATTCGCATTGAACAATACCATTATGTATCAAAAAGTGGCACAGGGCAGTTCATTTTTTAGAGTCCCAGATTTTGTTACCCGTAATACACTTTACTTTTCTGATCATTTGTTTAAAGGAGACCCCTTATTTTTACAAACAGGAATTACCTTAAAATATTTCTCGAAATATTATGCGAATAGTTACAATCCGGTTTTGTCAGAATTTCATTTGCAAAATGAGCAAGAAATAGGTGGGTATCCGGTATTCGACTTTTTTATCAATGCACAAATACAACGAACGCGGTTGTTCTTTAAAATTGAGCATTTTAATTCTGATTTTCAGAGTACAAACAATTACTACTCAGCACCCTCCTATCCGTATCGCGATTTTGTTATTCGTTTTGGTTTGGTGTGGGATTTCTTTATTTAAGCAACGGTCTTCTTTGTTGCTAATTGTCTTATTTTAATTTGAAATGCAGCAAAGGTCAAAGTCATAATCGGACTCAAGTAATTAAAAACAGCATAGACAAAATACTCACCTACTCCTACTCCCAATACACTTGACTGATAGGCACCGCAGGTATTCCACGGAATTAAAACAGAGGTAACAGTACCTGAGTCTTCTAAGGTTCTACTTAAATTTTCCGGCGCTAATCCTTTATCTTCATATGCTTGTTTAAACATTTTACCAGGAATTACAATTGCCAAGTACTGATCACTTGCCACAATATTTAAGCCTAAACAACTTACTACCGTACTAGCAAACAATCCGAAAACTGAAGTTGCAAACGATAACAAGGCCTTTGTTATTCTCGCCAAAGCGCCAATACCATCCATAACACCTCCAAAAACCATCGCACAAATAATTAAAAAGATGGTCCAAAGCATACCATTCATTCCTCCAGAAGAAAACAATTCTGTTAATTTCTCATTTTCTGTTACAATTTGGGTATCTGTTAATACGGAATTTACGATGGCAGAGAAATTAGAATCGGCTAATTTTGATAAAACCTCCGTTTGAAAAATAAATGCAAAAACAGCCGCTAATACAACTCCCGTACCCAAAGCCAATAGTGGTTTTGTTTTCATTAATATCATTGCGATCACCACTCCAGGAACTAAAAATAACCAGGGTGTAATTTTAAATGTAGCTTTTATCGCTTCTAGCAGTCCGCTAATATCAGCGGATCCCGTTGTATCAATCGTTGTACTTAATATTGAAAATACAACGAGTGTAATTAAAATAGTAGGGCCTGTAGTAAAACTCATGTATTTGATATGCGTAAATAAATCGGTTCCTGCCATTGCCGGTGCTAAGTTTGTAGTATCGCTTAACGGAGACATTTTATCTCCAAAATAAGCTCCAGAAATAACGGCTCCTGCTATCATTCCAGTAGGAATACCCAAAGCCGTTCCTATACCGATAAGTGCAATACCAACGGTTGCAGAGGTCGTCCAGGAACTACCCGTAGCAATAGAAATAATGGCCGCAATAACTACAGAGGCTGGTAAAAATATTCCAGGACTTAATACCTGTAGGCCGTAATAAACCATGGCCGGAATGACACCACTCACTAACCAGGTTCCCGCCAAGGCGCCCACTAAAAAAAGAATCATAATGGGTACAAAAACACTCTTCCAATTCTCCCAAACTTCCGCTGCCATTCTAGCAACAGAAACTTTATTAAAGAAACCAACAACCGCGGCAACGAGTCCTCCTATCAATAAAATATATTGATTTGAATATTCACCTAACCATTCGCCATCTTTATAAAAAATATTATAAGCTAGCAAACCCATTAAGATAATTACGGGTATCAACGCCTCCCAAATATTGAGCTCTTTATTTTCAATGATGTGTTGGTTCTCAATAGTAATTTTGGAGATGTTCTCTTTATCGGTCATAGGGTTTTATTAAGATATGTAATGATACAAAGAAATCTAAAAATACACAATCTTAGCATTTAAAACATATTATCTCCCTGAACAACAGCCATTTCTATTAAAAATTCGTAAATTTAAAGATAACTTAAACTAACTCATCATGAAAAAATTAACAATTTACTTAGTCGTTGCCGTAGTGGCAATAAGTACTGCGGCTTTTATGAACACCACTGTAAAGACTCTAGAAGCTAACCATTCAACGGATGACTTTATTGCCTTTTTAGCCGAAACGAAGTCGTACACTTTAGAATTAGCTGAAGCTATGCCCGCTGACAAATACACCTTTAGACCCCATGATTCTATTAGAAGTTTCGGTGAACAAATGGCTCATATTGGTATGTCATCAGGGTTCTTATTGAATCTGTTTATAAAAGGAGAACCTTTTCCTACGGATCCAAATGCCTTTGCTGAAATTGGAAAAATGGAAAAAACAATGGGACTTTCTAAAGAAGAATGCATCAAAGGGATTACCGCTGCGTTTGAAGAAATAGAAACTACTTACAAGAGTATGGATGAAGCCGCATTAAAAGAAACCTTTACTGTAGCTTTTGACCCCGAACAGCCTAAGTTTTCAAAACAAAAGGGCTTTACTTTTATTAAAGAGCACATGATCCATCATCGTGGACAAGCACTTGTTGCATTGAGAATGCAAGGTATAAAAGCACCGAGCTATCGATTGTATTAAACTTATATATCAAAGAACTCCTCAGATGAGGAGTTCTTTTTTTCCATATAACAGCTATCTTAATTTCCCTAAACTCTTTTCGCGATTTTCTTAAGTTATTTTTAGGATTTGGTTAACATCGTTTTCGTTTTAAATGTTTATTTTTAACCTTAAAATATGTCTATCATGAAAAAAGGAACTTTTTATTTTTTAATTGGAATTTTAATTTCAGGTACTATTGCTTTTGTGAGTATCGATAAAAATGTAGATACTACCAACGATTTTGTAAAGAACTATAGTAAAATTTTAGAAAGTATGAAGACATATACCTTGCAAGTTGCTGAAGCCATGCCTGCCGATAAATATACTTTTAAACCAACAGACTCTGTTCGGAGTTTTGGCGAACAATTAGCACATCTTGGAATGTCCTCTAAATTTCTTTTAGATGTTTTTATTAAAGATGAAAAAGTAGCTTTTGACCCTTATACAGAAGCTGAAACAGAACAACGTATTGGCGCTTCTAAAGAAGAAGCAATTGCGCTAATCACAAGCTCATTAAATGAGGTAATTGCTACTTTAAAAGGAATGGATTCAAAGAGTTTAAACAAAAAATTTACCGTTGTTTTTGACCCTAAAAAACCTGAATTCACTAAAAAAGAAGGTTTTGAGTTTATCAGAGACCACATTACCCACCACAGAGCGCAAGCTTTAGTTTCCTTAAGAATGCAAGGGGTTAAAGCGCCATCTTATCGGTTCTATTAAGCAACAAGTGATCTTTAGAGAACTTATACTCTATAGGTGTCGGGTTTCCAATTTTTGATGGATTTTTTAATTTCTTTTGCAGATAGCTTATCTGAAAGTGCCTTTTTTGCCAATTCAGGAAATTCCTCATCAGATGCGAAACGCAAACCCACAATTTGAGCAATGGACAAATTACCATCTAACGGCTTACCAGTTAAAACATAATGTCTAAAATTTTCTTCAGCTCTTATCGCTCTATCTTGAGCCTTTAGTGAAAATGCTCGTGTAAAATAAGCAACTAGCAGCAATAATAGAGCTACCAATACTAATAGTGAAGCGTCATATGAATTGTCATTTGTAGATTTGAAGAAATTTACAACAGACCCCACGAGTAAAATCAAAGCCCCTAATAGAGCAACGCCATGATAGAGCGGTACCAATCGTGCATGGTTGGCATAGTTTTGAGTTTTCATAATAGCTTTTAGTTTAGATTTTAAATATAAGGAATAAAAAAAAGCTTCTTATGCTATACCTCAATAATAATCTTCTTTTTATACATAACATACCCCAATAACACATAAAAACTTATGGTAATCAATGCATATAGCAGTGATGATAATTTGGAATCCATAAAGTCATAAACAAAAAACGTTTGGTAAAGCCAAGCGTGTATACTTGTTTTACCTTCAATTTTTATTAAGTAAAATGATTTGGCGATCAACCCTGATAAAAAGAAAATGGTAATCGCATTCATGCCTACGTATTTAAAAATACTACCAAATTGTATCTTTTTCACTTCAGAAAAATAATAAACTATGGCCAAAATAATAGTCGCCCATCCCGAAGTAACCAATACAAAACTGCTGCTCCAGATTGCTTTATTAAGCGGAAACCAACGGCTCCAAATAGTACCTATCACCAGTAAAAGAATACCAACAACCATTAAAATGAGTTCCTTTTTACGTTCTGTAAAAGCCATTAATTTTCCAATTAAAATTCCTGAGATACAAGTGACTATTGCAGGTAGGGTACTCAATAAGCCTTCAGGGTCATAATCAGCTTTCCACATATGTTCTCCTAGTACCGTTAAATCAATATAATTTGCCCAGTTATTTGCAGCTCTATCAAACGTTGGCAGTGAACCGTCAGGCAACGGAACATATCCTAAAAACAACCAATACCCTATTAATAATGAACACCCAATGGCTAGTAAATATTTCCAATTAAAATTCAAAAACAGTATGGCACTTATAAAAAATACAACACCAATACGTTGTAAAACGCCTGGAAATCGTAAGGTTTCGAAACTCTTAAAAAAAGGGAAGTAAGGTAAAAACCAAGCCAGAAACAAGCCCAAACCTATTAATTTCAGGCTCCGAAGCGCTATTTTTTTATACGTATTAAAATGGGTCGTCTTATTTTTATAGGCGTAAGAAATGGAAATTCCAACAATGAAAATAAAGAATGGGAAAATTAAATCGGTAGGTGTTAACCCGTGCCATTCGGCATGTAATAAGGGTGCATACACGCTGCCCCAAGTACCGGGATTATTGACTAAAATCATGGCGACAATAGTAAACCCTCTTAAAATATCTACAGATTCAACTCTTTTGCGTGTTGTTTGTTGCATTGACCCTACTTTTGATAGTTCAATGTACTAAATATTACACTAGTTTAGAAAATAAAAAAAGCCTGTCAATTTTGATAGGCCTTTACAATAACAATAAGTTAAAAGTAAGTAATTAAACTACTTTTACATTAATTGCATTCAATCCTTTTGGACTTTCTTCTACATCGTAGCTTACTTTGTCTCCTTCATTGATTTCATCAATCAATCCATTGACATGTACAAATACATCTTTGTTACCATCTTCGGGAGTGATGAATCCAAACCCTTTAGAATTGTTGAAAAATTTTACTGTTCCGTTACTCATAATTTAATAGTTTAATGAAATACAAATGTAGGGTTTTATACAACGCCTTTTGAATAAGATTGGTTTTATGATTTAAGGAACTAGTACACTAGCGAGAAACTAAATAGAAAACGGGTAGAATTTCCATTTTGCCTTACAAAAATTGTATTTCGATTATAAAAATACTTATTCCTTATTCAAAAAATCAGTTACTAATGTATTTTTATCAGATTCCATTTGAGTAGTCCAACCATCTATCCACCATCTGTCGTTCTCATAATGCAATTGTATACTGTTCAAGCCTCTTTTACCTGATTCACTTTTTAGTTCAGTTTTTATTTCATAGGCACTCCATACGTGTGCAATATTTCCAAATTTACTGACTTTCCTTTTTAGTTCTATTTCATAAAAATCTTCTTTTGGCGACAAGACCAGTGGAATATATTCTGCCTCTAAAAAATTGGATTCGGTATTTCCATTTTCATTCAACCTTGTAATCACTGCATTTTTAGAATGAATATACTTATCTCTTTCAAATTGCCAAGGACTTTCACTTGGACCTGAAATTACGTCATAATATGCATTGATTATTGCATCTATGGAACTTACGTCTTTAACATATTTCTCATCGAGTGTTTGCCCATAAAATGAAGAGCATAGCATGAAGGCAATACCTAATATTAAACTTTTTTTCATAATTCAATGGTTGTTGTGTTGGCGAAAACTAAGTTAATAAAAGAAATCGAACCTTAGGGAAATCCGTATGATAGTTAGAATATCATAGACCCCGCAATAAATTATAACCGTTGTTCTATACCGTTTTCATTCCTTCCTAATCCAATATTGCGTTCTTCCAAATAGAGAAAAACCAAGAAAGCCTCTTACTTTCAGCTTGTTCTTATTTATTAATTCTAAATAACACTTGTACGTTTTTCCATTTTCTGGGTCTAGAATCGTTCCGCCTTTAAATTCATCTCCTTCTTTTTTAATGTCTTCAATAATGACTAGACCAATTATTGGTTTGCCTTTTTTTATTCCTTTACAAGTTTCGCAAACAGCACTTTTTTCGCTATCATAGCTTTCAACTATTTTGGCGAAAAAGAGATTGTTTTTTTTATAAATTTCAATAATTGCCTTTTTTTCTGTGGTTTCATCGTCGAAAGTTTCCCATTTACCAATAATTGATTGTCCGTAAGTTGCAGAACCTAAAGCTATGAATAAGAGTATATACAAGTATTTTATCATTTTATGAGTTTTTATAATTACTTCATTAAGAGCCTATTGTATTCTTTTTTTGACTTAAGTTATTAAGGGCTAGGATTAGAAAAATTAAAGACAGAAACTCGAATAGTACTCTTAACCAATGCCAATATCCCCAAGTTTCCAATACAGATTTTAATTGATTGGTATTAAATACAGTTACATAAAATTGTTGATTGGTATCCTTAAAATAAATATAAAAGAGAACTATAACTAGTAACGCAAAAAAAGATGATACGATTGAATATTTTAGTGCGTGAAATTTATTTGAAAAACAATAAATGCCAATGCTTATTGGAATCAATGTAGCTAAAATAGTTAAGACCGTGTAGAACTTGTTTATTGTTGGACCAAACTTGGAATAGTATTCATGAAATTCTGTTATAGATAATGTTTTCCAGTATGGTACTAACAAGTATCCCTCTGTAATCTGACTTCCTATAAAAATAGAATATACTGCAATTGATAAAAAAATTAAAATGCGATTCATTTAACGTAAATTATGTCTGAACACAAATTTCATGACATTATTATACGCACGCATTTACATATGTAAAGAAATTAGGAATCTTTCAACTTTCTTCGAATTCTGCTCAATTGAGTTGGTGATATGCCTAAATAGGATGCAATATAATATTGAGGAATAATGGATTCTATAGTTGGAAATCTTTCTCGCATGATTAAATATCTTTTGTCTGCATCTAACAGAGCCATTTCAATTTCCTTCTGTTCTTTTTCTAAAAAATAGAATTCTGCTATTTTTCTGCCCAATCTTTCTAAATCATGAAATTTATCATAGCTATTTTCTATTTCCATGTAATTGGCTACTAGAATTTCACAATCTGTTAAGGCTTGCTGTGCTATTTTGGTGGGTTGTTTGGTAAGTAAAGAACTATAGGCACCAATGATAGAAGGACCTACAAAAAACTGTTTATTATATTCTTTTCCCTCTTGATTTAAGAAAAACGCTCTGATTACTCCTTTTTTTAAGAACCCTATTTGTTGTGCATAATTACCTTCTCTGACAAAAAACTCATTTTTTTTTAGTTGAAACGGTTTGAAGGATTTTTGTAACTCAAGAAAAGTAACTTCCTTAATTGGGCTAATTGTATTAATGTAGGTTAACAACTCTTTCATTCTTTTTGAATATTCCAATTAAAGTGTATTTCTAAAACTCTATGGTTTGGTTCTAATGGTATAGAACGTTGTGTGTATGGTTTGGCTTCGTTGATAATTTTCTCAAGTTCGGTATTTTACCGTGCCATTTCAAAAAAATGTCAGTAAAATAGCTCCTTGTTTTAAAAGTCGTTACGTGAAATCGGCTAAATGTTCCACTGTGACACTAAGTTACTTAATTCGCGTGATACGAGCGCAGTGAACTGGCGAAGCAATTTCCGATAGTGAAATTCCGTCGTAATTAATTATATACAGAGTTAGGTAACGTTTTTTTAAACCATTTTATAATCGCATTTTCTATTTCAACGCAACTATCTTTAATTGATTCAGGCGTGAATTCAGTCTCGTTTTCTTGAATTAGGTTATAATAATCAGTTAGTCCATGTGTTTTATTTGTCGGTAATTTATTGATTTCTTGTAATAACCCTTTCATGCAAAGTTCCAATCCATGATAAAAATTAAAGAGTATTGGAACTCCAATATTAAAGTCATTCCATTTAGTTTTCTGGTAATAACTTTCATGGGATTCTTCATCAGTTTGATTTGGGTCATACAAAGACATTACTAATTTTTTATTTCCGAGTTTTCCCATTTCATTAATTGATTCCTTTGTCAAAGTCCAAAATTGATATGCCAATCCTAGATAATTTGCTTTTCAAATTAATCTCGACTATTTTTTAATGTTGCCCAACATAGGAATTTAGTTATTGTTAACCTTATAACCCAAATATAAGAAATAATATAATCACTAATTTTATGTTAATGGCTCTGAATACTATTAATAAGGTAGAAAGGAAACTTTTAGGTTTATACCATTTTGAGAATTTAAAAATAACTTAATGTTACTAACTAAAGGAAACAACGTATCGCTTGTAAGTGCTTATTATGCCAACTGCAGTGGCAACTAGAAATAAAAAATCCTGTAAATCAATGATTTACAGGATTAATCGTGGGCAATGAGGGATTCGAACCCCCGACCCCCTCGGTGTAAACGAGGTGCTCTGAACCAACTGAGCTAATTGCCCTAAGCGGATGCAAATATAAATTAGTTTTTAATACTACCAAAGGTTTTTTTAAGAAAAATCACAGTACTTCTGCAACCACAAAAGTACTTCCACCAACAAATATCAAATCGTCTTTATGAGCATGGTGTCGCGCACTTTTATAAGCCTCTTTTACTGAACTATATACGCTTCCCTGCAGTCCGAATTTCATTGAAAATACGCTCAATTCATTTGCATCGAGGCCCCTTGGAATATTTGGTTTGCAAAAATAATAAATAGCCTCTTTCGGGAATAATGGCAAAACCGTTTTCAAATCTTTATCATTTACAACACCCAATACGATATGTAATTTTTCGAACGACTCCTCTACTAATTGCTCCATAACATACGTCAGTCCTTCTTTATTATGTGCCGTATCACAAATAATGGTTGGTTGTGTAGCAAGTAATTGCCAACGACCTAATAAACCGGTATTTTCAACCACATTCATCAAGCCCTTCTCTAGATGATCGTTCGTTATCATATATCCTTTCTTAGCAAGTTCAGTAATGGCCTTAATGGCTGTTTTTAAGTTTTTCTGCTGATAGTTACCAAGTAAATCTGTTTGATAATTTACAATTAGCCCATCTGCGAATGCAATGTTGGATTGTTTTTCCTTTGCGATACTTAAAAATACCTGTTCAATTTCAGGTTGCCGCTCACCAATAACTACCGGTACAGTTGTTTTAATAATCCCTGCCTTTTCAAAGGCAATCTCCGCTAAGGTTTCCCCCAGCATTTGAGTGTGATCGAGACCAATATTTGTAATGACAGAAACTTCAGGACTAATAATATTCGTAGAATCTAATCTACCACCAAGTCCAACCTCCACAACAGCGATGTCAACATTTTTTTTGGCAAAATAATCAAATGCCAAGCCTACCGTCATTTCAAAAAAAGACAGTTGTTGTTGCGCTAAAAATAATTGATTGTTTTCTACAAAATCAATAACTGCTTCTTCACCAATTGGCTGGCCATTAATTTTTATGCGTTCTCTAAAGTCTTTTAAGTGTGGAGAGGTGTATAGCCCAACCGTATAGCCCGCTTCTTGTAAAACAGAAGCAATCATATGACTTGTAGAGCCTTTTCCATTGGTGCCTGCTACATGTACACTTTTATATTGTTGTTGTGGGTTGTTGAGATGCGCTGCTAAAGCGATGGTATTTGTTAAGTCTTTTTTGAAAGCCGTTTTACCTTGGCGTTGGTACATTGGAAGCTTAGAGAACATCCAATCTAAAGTTTCTTGGTAATTCAATTTATTTTGATAATAAAGTGAAGTTGTAAATTATTTTACCACTCTGTTGGGTAGGTGCCTTACTGTCTGCACTAAACCTAGTTTTTAAAGCTGCTTCTTTAGCTCGCTGAAACAAACAAGTTGCTGAATTAGTGGTTCCTTTATCTCCTGGACGTGCACTAATTACTTTACCCGAATTATCCACAGAAATTTGAACTACTACTCTACCTTCTTCATTACAATCGTAAGTTGGTTCCGGTTTTGAAATGGCATTTCTATCTCCCAATTGGTAGTTACCTCCTGAGCCGCCACCACCGTTTCCATAGTAGCCACTTGCATTTGGGTCTCCATTAGGATTGCCTTTATCACCTGCTTTAGTATCATCACCTTCACCCCCACTGGCAGTACCACTAGAGTTGTTCACACCACCCATCATGGCATCTAATTTTGCACGTTTCGCCTCTTGCTCCTTCCTGATTTTTTCTGCAGCGGCAATGCGCGCTTTTTCTTTGCGTTCTGCTTCTTGTTGTTTCTTCTTTTCTGCGTCTTCTGCTTTCCGCTTCGCTTCTTGTGCTTGCTTTATGCGAATCGATTCTTCTGATTCTTGAGTGACTACTTTTTCAGAAGCCGCTTCCGGTTGTGCTTCTTCAACTGGCGTCTCCTCTTCTACCACTTCCTCCTGAACTTCAGTTTCTTCCTCAGGAACCTCTTGTGGGGCTGCTTTAATTGGCTCTGTTGGCTGTATATCACCACTTCCAACATCTGTAGTACCAAAATTAACTGCAATTCCTATTTCTTCTGGCGGATCTAGATATTTCATCCCAAAATTAAAAATCAAAAATAGCAACAACGCCATCAAAAGCGATGTTATTACTGTTGATTTCTTTTTATGTTTTGTATCTAAAAACGACATTATAAATTGTTATTTAGGCCGTACAGCCAATATTACTTTAAATTTGTTTCTATTAGCAATGTCCATAACCAATACCGCTTTTTCAATAGGTACCGTTTCTTCTACCCGTAGCAATATCGTTGGATTGTCTTTATCTTTTAATAAGCTTCTCATTGTATTTTCAATTTGATCCTCTGCAACTTGCTTATTATCTACATAATAGTTTTCATTCTTTTTGATACTGATAGACACATTTTGTGTGTTTGTTGATTTTCCTTTTGCCTTGGGTAATAATAAATCCAATGCATTTGGAGTACTCGCGGTTAGCATAAAAAATATCAATAACAAAAATACTATATCTGTCATTGACGACATACTAAACTCTGGGCTTACTTTATTTCTGTTTTTGAAATTCATAATACTAAGCTGGTTCGTTTAATAGGTCTAAAAATTCTACCGCCTTGGCTTCCATTTCATGCACCACTTTATTGGTTCTAACCACAATGTGATTGTAAGCCATATAGGCTATAATACCAACTATCAAACCTGCAACAGTTGTTGTCATGGCTGTATATATACCAGATGCTAAGGTGCCCATTTCAGCTTGACCTCCACTTGTTGCCATTTCATGAAAAGCAAGAATCATACCAACTACAGTACCTAAAAACCCGATCATCGGAGCGGCACCAGCAATAGTTGCCAAAACACTCACATTTTTTTCGAGCTTATAAATTTCTAGACTTCCAGCGTTTTCAATAGCTTTATTGATATCTTCTAAAGGTTTCCCAATACGTGAAACACCTTTTTCAATAAGTCTTGCAGCGGGTGAACTAGCCTGAGCACATAAGATTTGTGCGGCCTCTAATTTACCATTCGAAACATGATCTTTAATTTGATTCATAAAGTTCTTGTCGGTTTTTGATGCTGCCTTAATCGCAAAATACCGTTCAAAATAAATATACAAACAAACAGCTAATAATAGTAGTAAAACAAAAATGATGACTTGACCACCAATACCACCATCCATTATGAGGTTGTAAATTGATAATGTTTTTTCTTCGGATATAAGTTCTTCTAGGTTTTCTTGAGTAGATTCTACTCCTTGTTGAATAGTTAACAACATATGTCTTTTTTAATTTAAGGGGATATTCAATTTCTAACGAAATTTAGCAACTAAAATTGTTTGAAACAAAAGAAAAACCCGAGAAAATTCTCGGGTTCATATTAGTTATAAAATTGTCCGCATTCCCATGAAGGCAACACTTCCCACTAAAAATCCTATTAATGCTAACCAAGCAATATTTTTTAGATACCAGAAAAAATCAATTTTCTCCATTCCCATAGCAACAACTCCAGCTGCAGAACCAATAATCAACATACTTCCTCCTGTTCCGGCTGCAAAGGCAATAAAGTGCCATAATTCATTATCCATAGGTACGGAAAACATACCTAAACTAGCGGCTACTAAAGGTACATTATCTATTACTGCAGAGCCAACTCCCATTAGCAATACAACTAAATCTGACACTCCTTCTCCGTGTAATTCTGTACCTAGCATTGGCATCGTTTCTTGTAAGGTAGTAGCGAAACCAAATAAAATACCTAATGACTCTAAGGCAGCTACCGCCATTAATATTCCTAAAAAGAATAAAATACTTGGCAGCTCTATTTTAGATAATGCGCCATGTACAGGACTGTGATGAGCGTGCTCTTCATGCTCCTGTTGTCCATCTACAGTTGAGATACTAAATTTTGACCTGCTAAAAATTTCGGCAAACGTTGCAACTACTGCCAAAGATAACATCATTCCTACATATGGTGGTAAGTGTGTAATTGTTTTGAAAATCGGCACAAAAACAATAGCTCCTAAACCTAAGTAAAACATGGTTGCACCATTTTTATTTATTGGATCAGGATCTTCTTCAGCATCCACTATATTTCCTCTAAAAGCTTTCATTTTTGATGCAATAAGAGTAGGGATAATCATACATAATAAAGAAGGAACAAATAGGTAAACAAACAAATGCCCTGTTGTAACTTTTTTACCAATCCAAAGCATTGTAGTTGTCACATCTCCAATAGGTGACCATGCTCCACCTGCATTTGCAGCAATAATTATCAATCCCGCAAACCAAATTCTATCATCTCTTGAAGAAACAATTTTTCTTAAAATAGTAATTAATACAATTGTAGCAGTTAGATTATCAATAATTGCAGAAAGAATAAATGCTAAAAAGCAGAATATCCAAAGTAATTTGGATTTACTTTTTGTTTTAACAAAACTTTTAATAGTAGCAAAACCATTAAAATAATCGATAATCTCTACAATAGTCATCGCCCCTAAAAGGAAAACTAAAATTTCGGCTGTTTTACCTAAATGATGTAGTAGTGTCTCTTCCATCATGTGCATACGTCCATCATGCGCCAATGTTCCGTAGCCCTCAACCAGTGCGCCCTTTGCAGAGTCAAACCAATTAGAAAAACCATCTATGCCAAAAGCTATGATAGCCCAACAAATAGCCATCATGGCCAGTGCCGGTATTAGTTTATCTAACTTCAAGTTATGTTCTAAGGTAATGGCTAGGTAGCCAAGCACAAAAATTAAAATAATCAGTGATTCCATTTAGTTCGGGTTTTAATTTTTAAATATATAAATTATAATAACTGTTTCAAAGCGATTTCAAACGCCGTTTTGCAAATATCTGTTTTACTGCCATTTAGTTTGTAAACTTTTTCTAAAGCCTTTTTAATTGTGTTGGAAGTGTCATCAAAAATGGCTGCGTCTTTCATTGGAAGTTCCACTTTACTCTCCATTAAATAGGCAAAAACACGTGCGATACCACAATTTGAGATAAAATCTGGTAATAAACTTATTTTCTGATCGGTCATTTCCATAATTGGTCCAAAGAAAATTTCTTTATCGGCAAAAGGCACATTGGCTCCAGGAGATATTACTTCTAAACCTGTTTCAATCATCGTTGTCACCTGTTCTTTTGTCACTAACCGAGATGCTGCAGCCGGTATAAAAATTTCAGCCGGTACTGACCAAATTCGTTTATTCATTTCTTCAAAAGGGATCATGTTTTCAGAAACCAACTCATTCCCTTTTTTGTTCAAAAACATCGTTCTAACTTCCTCTGTACTAAAGCCAGCTTCATTAATAATTCCTCCAGATCTATCAATAATTCCAACAATCTTTGCTCCCAACCTCGTTAGATAAACAGCTGCGGCAGAACCTACATTCCCAAAACCCTGAACGATTGCTCTTTTTCCTTTAATATCACCTCCATATATATCATAATAGTGTTTTACCGCCTCTGCAACACCATAACCCGTCAACATGTCTGCAACCGTATATTTTCGGGAAACTTCTGGAGTAAATTTAGGATCTTCAATAACCTTGATAACACCATGACGTAATTGACCAATTCTATTTATTTTTTCAGCCTCTGTAGGCTTAAAGTGTCCATTAAATACGCCTTCTTGTGGATGCCAAACACCACAATCTTCCGTCAACGGAATTACATCGTGAATCTCATCTACATTTAAGTCACCACCTGTACCATAATAATGTTTTAACAACGGTGTTACCGCCTTATACCAGCGTGCTAACACTTCTTTCTTCCTTGGGTCATTCGGATCAAAATTAATGCCCGATTTTGCCCCGCCAATTGCCGGACCAGAAACCGTGAATTTTACCTCCATTGTTTTCGCTAAGGACAAAACCTCATTTATATCTAAGCCCTTACGCATCCTCGTTCCTCCACCAGCAGCACCGCCTCTTAAGGAGTTAATCACTGTCCATCCTTCCGCTTCTGTTTCAGGGTCTTTCCAATTAAAAACTATTTCAGGCTCCTTATTCTCGTATTTTTCTAATAATTCTTTCATTATTTAATGTAAAATTGGTTCAATTTTGATCGATTTTAAAAAAGTGTAGTATGCATTCTCTCTCTCTCTGGAAGCTAAAGCTGATTCATTATAGAAAGTATTAAAATTAGAAATATAGACAAATATAAAATAAATATGATTCTTAAAGCTCAAAAACAGTCATTGAAAAATGAACTTTTTGAAAACCATGATTTAGAATTAAAATTCGGCAAAAAAAAAATATAAAAATGATATCTTTGCTCAATGCTTAAAAATCTAATTTAACTACACTTAAACTATTATGGATTTCAATCTTACTGAAGAACAAATGATGATTCGGGATGCTGCTCGTGATTTTGCTCAAAATGAGTTACTTCCTGGAGTAATTGAACGTGATGAAGCTCAAAAATTCCCTACAGAGCAAATAAAAAAAATGGGGGAACTCGGTTTGCTAGGTATGATGGTAGATCCGAAATATGGCGGCGGCGGAATGGATACTGTTTCCTACGTATTAGCAATGGAAGAGATTTCTAAAGTAGATGCATCTGCATCTGTGGTAATGTCTGTAAATAACTCATTGGTTTGTTGGGGCTTGGAAACCTATGGTACGGAAGCGCAAAAACAAAAATACTTAACCAAATTGGCAACCGGCGAAATCATTGGCGCCTTTTGCTTGAGCGAACCTGAAGCAGGAAGTGATGCCACTTCACAACGGACCACAGCCATTGATAAAGGTGACCACTATTTGGTAAATGGAACAAAAAACTGGATAACAAATGGAGGAACAGCAAGTGTTTACTTGGTGATCGCCCAAACCGATGTCGAAAAAGGCCATAAAGGGATCAATGCCTTAATTCTTGAAAAAGAGATGGATGGATTCGTAGTGGGGCCCAAAGAAAATAAATTGGGAATTAGAGGTTCAGATACACATTCTTTGTTATTTACTGATGTAAAAGTTCCTAAAGAAAATAGAATTGGTGAAGATGGCTTTGGTTTTAAGTTTGCAATGAAGACGTTGGCAGGAGGCCGCATTGGTATTGCCTCTCAAGCACTAGGGATCGCCTCAGGAGCCTACGAATTGGCTTTAAAATATTCTAAAGAACGTAAGTCTTTTGGAAAAGAGATTAGCAAACATCAAGCAATTGCTTTTAAGCTAGCAGATATGGCTACTGAAATTGAAGCAGCTAGACACCTTTGTATGAAAGCAGCTTGGGACAAAGACCAACATAACAACTATGATTTATCTGGTGCAATGGCAAAATTATTCGCAGCAGAAATGGCGATGCGAACTACGGTTGAAGCAGTACAAATTCATGGAGGCTATGGTTTTGTAAAAGAATATCACGTGGAACGCTTAATGCGAGACGCTAAAATTACACAGATCTACGAAGGGACTTCTGAAATTCAAAAAATTGTAATTTCTAGGAGCGTACTCGCTGACTAATTTATCATAACATATATATATAAATCGGGCTTAGTCCCGATTTTTTTATTTCATCAACTCAATAGTATACAATTGCAACCCAGAAGATGGTGCAATGGTCTTTAGTGGTTTTTTATCATTATCCGCTTTCAATGATGCTTCTATAAATTCTAAACTCAATACACCACTACCTACCTGAAATAATACAGACATCATCAAACGAATCTGATAACGCAAAAAACCAGCTCCCTTTACTCTAAGTATATAGCTATGCTCAGGAAAAAAATTGGCCGTATAAATCGTGTTTTTCTGTATTTCACACGTTTCTATAGTTCTTTTGAATTGAGTATGCTTAGTTGGTTTTGTACAATACTTATTAAAATAATGTTCTCCTTCAAAAAGCTGAGCGCCCTTTTTCATTTTTTCGAGGTCCAAAAGTTCTTCGACACCAACAATAAACGGAGCGGTAAATGGATGGTTTTTTTCACCAAAAGAAAAAAAGTACATATACTCTTTAAGCTTAGGTTGTTGAATAATATTAAAATCAACAGGAACCTCATTAATAGATAACGCCTTAATATCACTTGGAAAATTGGAATTCATTGTGCTTATAAAAGGATCAGCATCAATTTGAGAATTCGTAAAAAGTTGAAAGATATAGATATTGGCAGATACTTTAGAGTCGGTTCTACCTACCCCTATTGTCTTGAAATTATCATTTCCAAACACAAACAACAGGGTTTTATCAACCATTTCATGTACCGTTTTTACCTTGTGTTGCTTTTGCCATCCGTGAAAACGAAAACCCAAAAATTGCAAAGTCACTAAATAGGATTGTTGGTATTTCATGAAGCCAAAACTACAATAAAAGACAATGAATTAGCAACTTGTAATGGTCAGATTTTAAACAATTGGGTTAAAAATATAATTATAAAATCATTTTTTTTTAACAAAACATGATTTTTATGATATTCTTACAATGAATTTTTCTTTTTTACCAATACCCCTGTATTTATTGTTATTTTTTTATCAAAAATATCATTTTAACATTTTAACCCCTATTTTTTTAAGGGTATATGTTTTGTTTTTATTGTTTTTTAGCATTGAAACCCCATAGTGATTAGGAAAGTTTGTTTTTTTATTAAATATTTGTTGAGCAATCATTAAAAACCAAATCTATGATCAGATGTAAATTAATCCTAATCGTTTTAACACTTGCATCAAGTGTCAATGTATTTTCGCAAGAAGCGAAAAAAGAAGGAGAAAAAAAATTCTCATTTAGTGGTAGTATCGATGCGTATTTCAGAACAAATTTGAACGCCCCTAATGATGAAGCTGCTGTAGCACCTGGTTCTTCATTTGCAAATCTTCCTGGGTTTTCTTTAGGTATGGCCAATTTAATTGCAACCTACGAAGGTGAAAAAGTTGGCTTTGTAGCTGATTTAGTATTTGGCCCTAGAGGTGAAGATGCTACTTTTTTATCTCCTTTTTTAAGACCTGGTGGTAGTTCGAATATCGTAAATCAATTATATGCCTATTGGAATGTTAGTGAAACCGTAAAATTAACCTTTGGTAATTTCAATACCTTTTTAGGCTACGAAGTTATTTCACCATCAGCAAATTTTAATTATAGCACCTCCTATTTATTTTCTTATGGCCCATTTAGTCACACTGGAATAAAAGCAGATTTTGCCTTATCCGATAAATTCAACCTAATGCTAGCAGTGATGAACCCTACCGATGCAACAGAATTTAATCCAACAGGAAATTATGCGTTCGGAGCTCAATTGGGATATTCCGGACAATTTTTAAACTTCTTGGCTGATGATGGTGCATTTGAAATAGATTTTACCGGAGGTTTCGACATCACTGACGATTTCTTCTTAGGAATTAATGCAGCCCTATACAATAGCGGCGATGACGAAGACACTGGTTTTGCCGGTGTGGCGCTTTATCCACAACTTTCCACTTCAGAAACCTTCACAATCGGATTACGGGGTGAATATTTTGCAGAAACTGGAGCATTCGGAGCCATCGGTAGTAGCGAAGAAGACTCTAGTGTTTTTGCAACAACCCTATCCGCAAATATCAAAGTTGGTAGCTTAACCATCATTCCAGAACTACGTCTAGATTCAAGTTCTGATGATTTTTTTCTTGACAAAAATTTAGAGGCTCAAAAGAGTCTAAGCTCATTTGTCTTAGCTGCCGTATTTACATTCTAAACTAATTAACAAATTATATAAAATGAAAAAAATCGAAGCGATCATTAGAAAATCAAAGTTTTCCGAAGTAAAGGAAGCTTTACATAAGGTTGATGTCAACTTTTTCTCTTACTGGGATGTTACCGGGCTAGGAAATGAAAAAGAAGCGCATGTCTATAGAGGGGTGAGCTATAGCACAAGTGACATTCAACGTAGATATCTGTCTATAGTAGTCAATGATGATTTTGAAGAAATAACCATCAAAGCATTGTTAGAATCAGCATCAACTGGTGCCGTGGGAGACGGTAAAATATTTGTTTCCGACGTTACCGAATGCTATCGCATTAGAACTGGAGAAAAAGGAGGACAAACACTAAGAAAAATATCAAAATAATAAAAGCTATGGAACTATTAACTACAAATAATGTATGGATGATGATCTGTACAGCACTCGTTTTCTTTATGCATTTGGGGTTTTCCTTATTAGAAATTGGGTTGACAAGACAAAAAAACACCATTAATATACTTTTTAAAAACACTTTTATTATCACGGTTGGACTCTTACTTTATTGTTTAGTAGGTTTCAATTTAATGTATCCAGGTTTCGCCGAAGGTTCATCAGGCTTTTTTGGCTTTGCTGGTTTCGGATTGGACGCTCCGTTAACTGCCGAAGGCGGATTGGATCTTGCTTATAGCGAAGGATACACCTACTGGACCGACTTCCTTTTTCAAGGAATGTTTGCCGCAACAGCAGCAACCATCGTGTCGGGTGCCGTCGCTGAACGTATAAAAATTGGTCCGTTTATGATTTTTACTGTGTTGTATGTTGGGATTATATACCCTTTAGCTGGCTCATGGAAATGGGGAGGTGGTTTTTTACAAATGAGAGAGACTCCTTTCTATGACTTTGCAGGCTCAACATTGGTGCATTCTGTGGGCGGATGGGCAGCACTCGTAGCCGTATGGTTATTAGGTGCTCGAATTGGTAAATTCAAAAATGGAAAACCCCAAGCCATACCCGGTCACAATATACCATTAGCAACAGCCGGTGTATTGATTCTTTGGTTGGGCTGGTTTGGCTTTAACGGAGGTTCCGTACTGTCTGCAGATCCTGGTGCCACCTCTTTAGTTCTCGTTACCACCTGTCTAGCTGCAGCTGCAGGAGGTGTTATCGCTTTTATAACATCTACAGCGCTCTATAAAAATTATGATTTAACAATGTTCCTTAACGGAATATTAGGTGGATTGGTTGGAATTACTGCGGGAGCCGATCAAATGAGCCCTACAGATGCGATTATCATAGGAGGAATTGCAGGCGCACTAATTGTATTTGCCGTTGCCCTCATTGACAAATTAAGATTGGATGACCCTGTAGGCGCCATTGCCGTTCACTTGGCATGTGGTATTTGGGGAACCTTAGCTGTTGGAATATTTGGAGAGTTGGCCAGTGGCACCCAGTTCCTGAGCCAAATTATAGGTGTATTGTCGTATGCAGCAATATGTATCATCTCTTCATTTATAATTTTATTTACACTAAAGAAAATCGTTGGCATCCGCGTTTCGGAAAAAGAAGAATTAGAAGGTTTAGATATGCATGAACACGGTATGGATGCTTATCCAGACTTTAGATTAAACGAACATTAACAATGAATTAAAAATAGTTTAATTGGTTTAGTATTTACACGGCTTCTCTCGTAGAGGCTGTGTAAATCTATTTTACAAACCCCCTCCTATTATTAATATGATAAAATATTGATGTAATACTGCTTATATTACATTTTTTTCAATATAATATTTGTTTTATAATATTATTTCTAAAGATTACCTCTATTCCTTGAATTATATTTATCATTTTTCATAATTTAGTAGACTTAATTGAATAATATGAAGCAGCAAGGTCTATATTTACCAGAATTTGAAAGAGATAATTGCGGGGCAGGATTTATCTGTAACCTTAACGGAGAAAAATCAAATGCAATTATTCACAATGCATTAGAAATTTTAGTAAAATTAGAGCATAGAGGTGCTGTAAGTTCTGATGGTCGAACGGGAGATGGTGCAGGAATCTTAATCGATATCCCTCATGATTATTTTGTAAGAGTCTGCGATTTTGAATTACCAACCGCCAGAGAATATGCCGTTGGAATGGTTTTTTTACCAAAAAGCTTTAATCAAAATAACTATTGTATTTCAACCTTTGAAACGGAGTTAATAAAACAAGGCCTCGAAATTTTAGGTTGGAGGGAAGTTCCTGTAGACACTTCTAATTTAGGTAGTATTGCCGCAAAAACAGAACCCAAAATAAGACAAGTATTCGTTGGCAAAAACAAGTTAAACCTTACTGACCTTCAGTTCAATGCAAAATTATTCGCCGCTAGAAAAATCGCTGAACACAACATTCGAAATTCAAAAATATCTGAACAAAATTACTTTTATCTATCTAGTTTTTCAACGACAACCATTATATATAAAGGCTTATTAATTCCTGAAGATATTGGAAGGTATTACACCGACTTGAAAGAACCTGACTTAGTAACACGCCTCGCATTAGTCCATCAACGTTTTTCTACAAACACATTCCCTTCATGGGATTTAGCCCAGCCATTTCGGTATATGTGCCATAATGGAGAAATCAATACTTTAAGAGGTAATGTGAGTAGAATGAGAGCTAGAGAAGAACTTATTAAAAGTGATTTGTTCGGTGAAGATATATCCAAAATTTTCCCTACTGTAGTTGATGGAAAATCTGATTCTGCCTCTATGGATATGGTAGTAGAACTCCTACTAATGACCGGACGTTCTTTACCTGAAGTAATGATGATGATGGTGCCAGAAGCCTGGGAAAAACACCAAACTATGAGTGAAGCTAAAAAAGCTTTTTACGAATACAATGCGTGTATCATGGAACCTTGGGATGGCCCCGCCTCAGTACCTTTTACTGATGGAAATTTTATTGGTGCGCTCTTAGACCGAAATGGCTTAAGACCTTCTAGATATACAGTTACAAAAGATGGGAATGTGGTAATGTCATCAGAGATTGGCGTTATGAATATTCGACCAGAAAACGTTGTTAAACACGGAAGACTGGAACCAGGTAAAATGTTCTTAGTTGATATGAATGCCGGGCGTATTATAGAAGATGAAGAAATTAAAAATGATATTATATCTAGAAACCCATATAAAAAATGGATCGATGAACATACGTTGCAACTTGCACAAGTTCCTTATACCAATAATAAATGCCCGTTAGAAACTACTGATTATAAAACGCGTTTACGCCTATTCGGATATACCCAAGAAGATATTACTACCATCATAAACCCAATGGCCATCAAGGCAAAAGAAGCATTGGGCTCAATGGGTACCGATACTCCTTTAGCCGTATTGTCTGACAACCCTCAATTACTCTATAATTATTTCAAACAATTATTCGCTCAAGTTACCAATCCTCCTCTTGACGGTATAAGAGAAGAGATTATTACGGATATCAGTTTAGCAATTGGTGGAGATCGAAACATATTTGATATTGTACCTGAACAAGCTAAAAAATTACGCATTCAAAACCCCGTTATTTCGAATGATGATCTTGATAAAATTAAAAACATCAATCATCCAGATTTTAAAGCTGCATCTATATCGATACTCTACCCTATTGAAAAGGGAGTGAATGGATTAGAACAAGCCTTAGAAACTATTTTAGTTGAAGTTGAAACAGCAATTGATGAGGGAGCGAACATTATCGTTTTATCTGACCGAGGTGTTACAAAAAACGAAGTGCCAATTCCTGCATTGCTGGCCTGTTCTTACGTACATCATTCTTTAAATAAAAAAAGTAAACGTTCAAAATTTGGAATTGTTTTAGAAAGTGCCGAACCTAGAGAGCCCCATCATTTCGCCACATTATTTGGTTATGGCGCCAGTGCTATTAACCCATATTTGGTAAATGAAATTATTAGAACACAAGTTGCAGAAAAAATAATTACCGGAATTGATGCCGAAGAAGCCGTTCAAAATTTCAACAAAGCCATCGGAAAAGGAATTTTGAAAATAATGAATAAAATAGGCATTTCAACCTTGCATTCGTATAGAGCTTCTCAAATCTTCGAAATTGTTGGTCTTAAAAAAGCGTTTGTAGATAAGTATTTTCCTTATACACCTTCCTGTATCGGCGGAATTGGTTTGTATGTATTAGACAAAGATTTGACAAAACGCTATGATAATGCCTTTCCCAAAAATAAAAGCAATGATGTATTAGATTTAGACATTGGTGGTGACTACAGATGGCGAAGAAATGGTGAAAAACATATGTTCAACCCAACTACTGTTTCTAAATTACAACAAGCTGTACGATTAAAAAGTAAAGAATCATATAAGGTTTATGCTGATGCTATTAATGAACAAAGCAAAAACTTAATGACCCTTAGAGGGCTTTTTGAATTCAACAATTTAGATCCCATTTCCATAGACGATGTAGAACCATGGACAGAAATTGTAAAGCGCTTTAAAACAGGTGCCATGTCATATGGCTCCATAAGTCAAGAAGCCCATGAAAATTTAGCAATTGCCATGAATAGAATTGGAGGTAAAAGCAACTCTGGTGAAGGTGGTGAAAACAAAAATCGCTTTACAAAGGAAAAAAACGGCGATTGGAAAAATAGTGCTATCAAACAAGTTGCCTCGGGTAGATTCGGTGTTACCAGTAATTATTTAACTAATGCCAAAGAGATTCAGATAAAAATGGCTCAAGGCGCGAAACCAGGTGAAGGTGGACAATTACCTGGTGAAAAAGTGTTGCCTTGGATTGCCGAAGTAAGAAATTCAACACCGTATGTAGGTCTAATTTCACCACCACCACATCATGATATTTATTCCATAGAAGATTTAGCTCAACTTATTTTTGATTTAAAGAATGCCAATAGATCCGCAAGAATTAATGTAAAATTAGTATCTAAAGTTGGTGTCGGCACCATTGCTGCAGGTGTTGCGAAAGCCAAAGCTGATGTTATCTTAATATCTGGCTTCGACGGCGGTACTGGCGCTTCGCCGTTGACTTCATTAAAACATGCAGGGCTTCCTTGGGAACTCGGAATTGCTGAAGCGCAACAAACACTTGTGCTTAACAACTTAAGAGGACGTGTGATATTGGAGTGCGATGGTCAATTAAAAACGGGCAGAGATGTAGCAATTGCCTGCCTACTTGGTGCCGAAGAGTTTGGATTTGCAACAGCTCCACTAGTAGCTTCTGGGTGTATTATGATGCGCGCTTGTCATTTAAACACCTGTCCTGTAGGTATTGCGACGCAAGATCCAGAATTACGCAAAAACTTTAAGGGAACACCTGAACATGTTATCAATTTCATGTATTTCGTTGCTGAAGAATTACGACAAATTATGGCACAATTAGGTTTTAGAACCATTAAGGAAATGATTGGCCAAACTCAAAAGATTAATGCCAATCCTGCTATTGGCCATTATAAAGCCAAAGGGCTTGATCTATCCGCCATTTTACATCAACCAAAAATGGAAGGCCAAACGATACTTTACAATACAGAAAAACAAAACCATCATTTAGAAAATGTATTAGATAAAAGAATTGTTAGTGATGCCAAACCGGCAATTAAATACAAAATACCAACATCTTTAAAATACAAAATTCAAAATACAGATCGGTCCGTTGGTGCGATTATGAGTAATGAGATTTCAAAATTATATGGAGAAGATGGTCTCCCAGAAAATACATTGAACTTAACTTTTAAAGGTTCAGCTGGGCAAAGCTTTGGCGCATTTGCTACTAGAGGACTAACACTCACAGTTGAAGGTGAAACAAATGACTATTTAGGAAAGGGCTTATCGGGTGCAAAAATTATCATCAAAAAACCTGAAGAAGCAGATTTCATCGCTGAAGACAATATCATTGTAGGAAATGTTTGTTTTTATGGAGCTGTTACCGGAGAAGCATATATTAATGGTATTGCGGGTGAGCGTTTTGCCGTTCGCAATTCTGGAGTTACTGCTGTTGTAGAGGGTGTTGGTGATCATGGCTGCGAATACATGACCGGTGGAAAAGTAGTAGTGCTTGGTGAAACCGGTAGAAATTTTGCAGCTGGTATGAGTGGCGGTATCGCCTATATTTATGACAAAAATAACAAATTTAGTAACGGTTTGTGTAATATGGAAATGGTTGCATTGGAATCATTAACTATAGATGATAAAAATGATTTGAAACAATTAATCGAAAACCATCAGAACTATACAAAAAGCACATTGGCCACCAAATTATTAACTAATTGGGAAGAAAGTTTGCAGCATTTTACAAAAGTCTTTCCTACAGATTATAAAAGAGCATTACAAAGAATTGCCGAAGAGAATAAGATTAAACAATTAATAGCATAGAAATGGGTGAACTAGGAGGATTTAAAAAGTACAAACGAACGGATGAAAATAACCTTGCTGTTAAAAAACGAGTGGCGCATTTTAAAGAATTTACCATTCCGTTAAATGAAGGTGAATCAAAAAAACAAGGCTCTCGTTGTATGGATTGCGGTATTCCTTTTTGTCATAGTGGATGCCCACTTGGTAATTTAATTCCCGATTTCAATGATATGGTACATAAAGGGGAGTGGAAAAAGGCATCAGAAATTTTACATTCCACCAATAACTTTCCTGAATTCACAGGCAGATTATGTCCTGCTCCCTGTGAAAAGGCGTGTGTTTTAGGTATTATTGATAGCCCCGTGTCAATTGAAAATATTGAGAAAAACATTGTAGAACGCGCGTTTTCGGAGGGTTGGATTTATCCAGAGCCACCAACCAAAAGAACAGGAAAAACAGTTGCCGTTATCGGTTCAGGGCCCGCCGGATTAGCAGCCGCCCAACAGTTAAATCGCGCAGGTCATACCGTAACAGTTTTTGAAAGAGATGATGCTATTGGTGGATTGTTACGCTATGGTATTCCAAATTTTAAATTAGAAAAAGAAATAATAGACCGGAGGGTTGCCATACTAGAAGCTGAAGGAATTGTTTTTAAAACCAATATTCATGTTGGCCTTACTTATGAAGTTTCTAAATTAAATGCATTTGACTCAATTGTTCTATGTGGCGGAGCAACAGTACGAAGAAGTATACCCGTGAAAGGAATTACTAGTAAAGGTGTTGTTCAAGCCATGGATTTTCTAACACAGCAAACAAAAGAATTGTTTAAGAGCCCAATTAAAAAAGAAAAATTGAGTGCAAAAGATAAAGACGTAATTGTAATAGGTGGTGGTGATACAGGTTCAGACTGTGTAGGAACGTCAAATAGACAGGGTGCGAAATCAGTTACTAATTTTGAAATCATGCCAAAACCGCCATTGGCGAGAAGTGAAACAACACCATGGCCCTTCTGGCCACTACAGCTAAAAACGAGTTCATCTCATGAAGAAGGTTGTGATCGAAATTGGTTAATTAACACAAAAGAATTTATCACCAACAAAAAAGGAGAATTAACTGCTTTAAAAACTGTGGAAGTTGAATGGCTCTTAAAACCGGGTAACCGACCACAACTCGTGGAAAAACCCAATAGCGAAAAAATATGGTCTTGTGATATGGTATTGTTAGCATTGGGTTTTACCGGTCCAGAGGCTACCCTAAGTGACCAACTTGGTTTGGAAACAGATGCAAGAACCAACTTTAAAGCCACAAATTATCAAACGAACATCCCTCATATATTTACTGCTGGTGATATGCGTAGAGGCCAATCTTTAATTGTTTGGGCCATTTCAGAGGGTAGAGAGGCGGCAAGAGAAGTAGATTTGTTTTTAATGAAGCAATCAAACCTCCCTACAAAAGGGAAAGGTGATTTATTAACGGCTTAATATCAAGTAAGTTTCTAAGAACTGGCATGCTACAAGTATCAAAAAAAAACCTCCTATCGTGTGATAGGAGGTTTTCGATTTTAAGATAGATTCATTTTTAGATTGAGAATCGTCTTTTGGTATTCCATTTAAAACGTTTTGTCATGTTTTCCATAACAAAATTGGTCTTAACACTATTCGTGTTTTGTTTACTTTTTGATTTCATAGGTACTATTTAATATTATTTTATTGCATAAAAAAACACCTATCAAAAAGATAAGTGTTTTTTAAAAAGAAAGGCGTTCGAGGGACAATTAATGGTCTGGTAGACCTTTAATCCGAGAAGCGTTCCTGATGCGCTCGCAT
>TARA_R110002073_G_scaffold46764_1_pt1 | contig 42859 bp, 40 predicted proteins | sample TARA_R110002073 | Tara Oceans TARA_R110002073 (sample SAMEA4397174) | marine metagenome | biome: Polar Biome; feature: [DCM] deep chlorophyll maximum layer (ENVO:01000326); material: water (ENVO:00002006), including particulate matter (ENVO:01000060) such as... | depth 40 m
GCCAGGCGCGGCCGCAAACTGCTCGCGGATATCACACGCTGGCGTGCCGGTGAGATAGACGGCAAAGCGATTGTCAAAAGCGGTAGGGAATATGTCGAGCATATTCACGTACACATGAATCTCGAAGAGAAGCTGGTTTTCCCGCAGATTGAGAGTGGCCTCAGTTTGCGGGACTGGCGTGAACTGGCCGCCGATGATCAGCTTGCGGCTGTCTCCAGCCCGGTGTTTGGTCCGAAAGTTACGCGCGAGTTTCGCAATATGGCGCGCAAGCTGAAACGCGGGGTCAGGCGATCGGTAGAGCGCGGCACCATGGTCGAGTGGATCGGTATCGAAGCGCTGATGGAGTCACTCGACGTACTGTCCATCGCATACGAATCCGCGCTGGATACCACTGGCGACCATCTGCGTGAAGCGCTCAGTGAGTCTGGCGAGATACTGATGGATACGCCCCTGCGGGCGCCCTGGCGTATCGCCGCCAATAACACCCGCGTCTCCTTCCATTTGCTCGGCGACGTACTGCGAATTTCGCGCAATACGCTGGACGATCTCAACCGGGTCAACCGTGATCGACGCGATCGGGTTCGACTACTTGATCGGAACGCTCCTCGCCGCTGATACCGGGCTCCCGAAACTGCAGGCTTGCCAGGCGCGCGTAGAGTGGACAACTGAGTAGCAACGATTCGTGCGTCCCGGTGGCAATGAGCTCGCCATGATCGAGCACGGCGATGTTGTCGGCGTGCAGGATGGTCGACAGCCGGTGGGCGATGATCACTGTGGTGCGGTCGCGCATGAGTTCCTGCAACGCGAGCTGCACCTGGTACTCGCTCTCCGTGTCCAGCGCACTGGTCGCCTCATCCAGCAACAGCAGTTTTGGATCGTTGAGAATGGCGCGGGCCAGAGCGATACGCTGGCGCTGGCCGCCCGACAGGCGCACGCCCTGTTCCCCGAGATGACTGCGATACCCCTGCGGCAGGGCGCTGATAAACGCGTGGGCATGGGCTGAGCGGGCCGCGGCTTCAATTTCTGCATCGCTGGCGTCCAGCTTGCCGTAGGCAATGTTGTAGCGCACGTCACCTGTGAACAGCACGGGTTGCTGTGGTACCAGTGCGATGTGCTCCCGCAACTGCTGCAGGCCCAGGGTGCGGATGTCGCGTCCATCGAGCAGTATGCGGCCAGATTGTGGGTCGTAGAAGCGCAGCAGTAGTTCGAACACGGTCGATTTGCCGGCGCCGGAGGGGCCGACCAGGGCCAGGCTCTTGCCCGCCTCGATATGTAGCGAAAAATCCCTGAGTGCCGGCTGGCTGGGCCGCGTGGGATAGGCGAAGCTCACCTTTTCCATGTGGATATCGGGCCGGTTGTCGACGCTGGCAACCGCGCCGTTGCCCGGATCGGTGATCGGACTCCGGGTATTGATCAGTTCCACCAGTCGGTCTGCGGCGCCCGCGGCGCGCAACAGATCGCCCCAGACTTCCGACAGCGTGGCGAAACCGGAACCCACCATGATGGCGTAAAACACGAAGGCCCCCAGTTCGCCGCCCGACATGTGCCCGCTGATGACGTCCTGCCCGCCCTCCCAGAGCATCCCCGACATGCCCGCGAACAGCAGCAGGATGGCGCCGCAAATGAGGAACGAGCGTTGCCGGATGCGTTTTCGGGCAATGTCGAAAGCAGCTTCCACCTCGCGCGCAAAGGCCTTTGTTTCAAACTGCTCGCGGGTATAGCTCTGCACAACGCGAATATGCTGGATCACCTCGCCGGCGTAGCTGCCCACGCTGGCGATGCTGTCCTGGCTCTGGCTGGAGAGTTTGCGCACGCGTCGGCCAAAAATGAGTATCGGCAACAGAATCAGTGGCACGCCCATGGCAATGATCAGGCTGAGTTTCAGATTGGTAATGAACATGAGGATCAAGGCGCCGCATGTGGTAAGACTGCTGCGTAGCGCCATGCTGAACGAGGAGCCGATAATGGTTTGCAAGAGGGTGGTGTCGGCGGTGAGGCGCGACATGATTTCCAGGCTACGATTGGTTTCGAAAAATCCCGGGTCGAGGCGCACTATGTTGTCGAACACCGCTTTGCGGATATCGGCGCTGACCCGCTCACCGAGCCAGGACACCAGGTAGAAACGCACGAAGGTGCCAACCGCCATGGCGGCCGCAATGATCATCAGCAGGCCGATGGCGGCGCGCAGATCCTCCTGTGTGCCGCCGCCAAAACCCTGGTCAATCAGCACCTGCAAACCGCGACCGAGCGACAGGGTTGCGGCAGCCGTAAACAGCAGTGCGCAACTGGCGCCCGCCAGGCGCAACTTGTAGTGCATGAGAAAGTCGAAAACGGGGCGCAGCGAGCCGAGGCCGCGTTTGCTGCCGCGACTGCTCATGCGCGCGCGGCTTGAGCGCGTGCCGGCGCGACCGGGCGCGCGTCGGTGCCTGCTGGCTCAATAGAGTTTACCAGCGAGGCATTCATATTCCGGCGAGGTGGAGTGTAATTGGCATCATGCTAGTTTAGGGCTTTGGCGTAGTGATTGATATTGGGCGGTGACCCGGGGAGACATAACGAGATGACAGACAGATTCCAGGATAAAGTGGTTATCGTAACCGGGGGCAGCCGCGGGCTGGGGAGGGCGATGTCCATGGGCTTTGCCGCCGAGGGCGCCCGGGTCGTGGTGAGCAGTCGCAAACTGCCCACCTGCGAAGCCGTGGTGGCCGAAATTGAAGCCGCCGGCGGGAAAGCGATCGCGCATGCCGCTCACACCGGTAGCATCACCGATCTGGATGCGTTGATCGAGGCCGCCTATGCCGCCTACGGGCGGGTGGATATTCTGGTGAACAATGCCGGCATCAATGTGGCGTTCGGACCCCTGAGCGATGTCGATCCCGCGGCCTTCGATAAAATGGTGGATGTTAATCTCAAGGGCCCCTGGTACCTGGCGTCCCGGCTTGCCCCGCGCATGGGTGAGCACGGCGGGGGTTGTGTGATCAACGTGCTCTCGGTGGCGGCGCTGTGCACGCCGGCCTATTCCGGTATTTACGCTGCCACCAAGGCGGGTCTGAAAGCCCTGACGGAAGTCATGGCGCAGGAGTGGGCCGCGCTCGGTATCCGGGTGAATGCGCTGGCGCCCGGAAGTTACCACTCGGATCTCACTGATGGCGCAATTGCCTCCATTCCCGGCTATGCGCAGGGCATGGTTGAGGCCGCGCTGATCCCTCGTGTCGCCGAAACTGAAGAGATACTGAACCCGGTGTTCTATCTGGCGAGCGAGAGTTTCACCACGGGGATCACGCTGGTGGCAGACGGCGGCATGCTTGCCAAACGCTAGGGCGTGGACCTCACGTGACGCTGGGTGATCTTGCCGAAATACACGCCGAGCTCAAACAGCAACCACATCGGGATGGCCAACAGCGACTGCGAGATGATATCGGGCGGTGTCAGCAGCATGCCGAACACAAAGCAGCCAACAATGATGTAGGGGCGTTTACTGGCAAGCGCCTCGGGCGTGGTGATGCCCGCCCAGATCAGCAGCAGTGCGGCGATGGGAATCTCGAAGGCGATACCAAAGGCGAAGAACAGCTTCAGCACAAAATCCAGATAGCTGTTGATGTCGGTCATGATTGTGATGTCTTCCGGCCCGACGCTGGTGAAGAAGGCGAAGATCAACGGGAAAACCACGAAATAGGCGAACGCGGCGCCGGCATAGAACAACAGCACACTCGACACCAGCAAAGGAATCGCCAGGCGCTTCTCGTGCCGGTACATGCCCGGGGCGATAAAGCTCCACACCAGGTACAGCACATACGGCATGACAAAAAAAACGGCGGCAACCAGCGTGAGCTTGAACGGCGTGAAAAAGGGTGAGGCGACCTCGGTGGCGATCATGCTGGCGCCCTCCGGCAGGATGGCGCGCAACGGCTCCGAGACCATGGCGTAGATTTCGTTGGCGAACGGAAACAGCATCAGGAACACTACCAGCACCGCCAGTACTGCACGCAACAGCTTGTCGCGCAACTCAGTCAGGTGTGCCACCAGCGGCATCGGCTGGTCGCTGTAGTTTTCCTCGTTCATGGCGCTTTCTTGTCCGCTGCCTGCTGCCCGGGCTGCTGTGGGGGCGCGGAGGTTTGCGCGGATGAATCTGCCGCGGGGGAGGTGGGCGTGGAGGCGGTTGTCGGCGCGCTGTCGGGGCTGCTCCGGGTGCCGGATGTTGTCTCGAATGAGTCTTTAAGGCCCTGGGTTTCGCGTTTGAGGTGCTCGCCGGTTTCGCGCAAATCCCTCATAACAGCATCGTTGCGCAGCTCTTGTTGTACTTCCTGTTTGATTTCGTTGAAACCGCGGCGCAGTCGGTTGAGGTAAAAGCTGGCCGTGCGGACAGCCTCCGGCAGGCGCTCCGGCCCGATCACCAGCAGGGCGACCACCCCGATGATGATGAGTTCGGCAAATCCGATATCGAACATTCAGCGGCTACTTGTCCCGGGCCTCATCGGCATCCCTGGCGTCGGGCTGGTCGGGCTCGTCTGTGGCCTGCGGATTATTGTCATCCGACATGCTCTTGCGAAAGCCCTTCACGGCGCTGCCGAGATCGCTGCCGAGCGTGCGCAGGCGCTTGGTGCCAAACAGCATGATAACGATGGCAAGAATGATCAGAAGCTGCCATATACTGATGCCGCCGATTCCCATGTCCTTCTCCTTTCAGCCTGTGCTGAGTGTTACCGCTTCAATCCTGCTCAGGACGACGCGATGCTTTTTCGGTGTGCCCGGAAACGCCAAAGCGATCAGCCAGGCAATCGAGTACGTCGGCCGCATCCAGATCCAGATGCGACAACATCACCATACTGTGAAACCAGAGGTCGGCAACTTCACCGACCAGAGCCTGTCGGTCGCCGCCGTGTTCGACGTCCTTGGCGGCGAGCACGACCTCGGTCGCCTCTTCGCCGAGTTTTTCCAGAATCTTGTTCAGCCCGCGATGATGCAGGCTGGCAACGTAGGATTCTTCAGGACCCGCCGTTCGTCTGGCCTTTAGCGTGACAGACAGTTGTTGCAGTATCTCGCTCATTGCGTGTTCCCGTAAATTGTTTCGGGAGTTTTCAGCACTTCGTCGGTGACCTGCCATTCGCCATCCCGGAAGACGCGGTAGAAGCAGCGCCTGCGGCCGGTGTGACAGGCGATTCCGCCCTGTTGCTCGACTTTCATCAATACCGTGTCGCCGTCGCAGTCCAGGCGCAATTCACGCAGTATTTGCACGTTGCCCGATGCCTCGCCCTTGCGCCACAGTGCCTGGCGCGAGCGCGACCAGTAAACCGCACGCCCTTCGCTCAGGGTGAGCGCCAGTGCATCGCGGTTCATCCACGCCAGCATGAGCACTTCGCCGCTCGACCAGTCTTGCGCGATTGCCGGCACCAGGCCCTGGGCGTTGAAAGCGATGTCCGCAATGATGCTTTGGGGATGCGTCATGATGAAATTCCCGATAGACGGGCATTATGGCACAGGCGGGCTGGCGGGAGATACGCTCAGGCCCTGCTCAGGAGCGACGGGGCCAGAGCAGGCCTGCGCCGAGTGCCACCAGCAGCCAGCTGTGCAGGGGCACTGCCGCCAGTTGTTGCCAGCTTCCCGGAACAGCCGACGCGGCCCCCGCCAGCAGCACCAGTACGCCGATGCAACGGCGTCGCAGCGCGCCGCGCTCGCGCCGCAGGCGCTCTGCCTTGAGCAGAGGGCTCTCGGCGACCGCCGTGGGTGGTGCTGCGCGCGAGCCGTGCAGGTTTTCCAGCATGCGCTCGGGCAGGTACGGTAACTGTTCCAGCAACGAAGGCGCCTGGCGTTGCAGGCGGCGGAACACGGACTGCGGCGAGTACCGCTCCTGCAGCCATTTTTCCAGGAACGGCTGGGCGGTGTCCCAGAGGTTGAGATCGGGATAGAGCTGACGCCCCAGGCCCTCTATGTTCAGCAGCGTCTTTTGCAGGAGCACCAGCGAGGGCTGAACTTCCATGTCAAAGCGGCTCGCCGTCTGAAACAGGTAGATGAGTAGCTGGCCGAAGGATATTTCGCTGATGGGTCGTTCGAAAACCGGCTCGCAAACCGCGCGCATGGCGGCCTCGAAGTCCTGCACGCGTGTGCTTGCCGGCACCCAGCCACATTCTACGTGCAGGCGCGCAACCTCACGGTAGTCCTGGCGGAACACGCCGAGCAGATTGCGGGCGAGATAATACTGGTCGTCTTCCGAGAGGCTGCCCACGATGGCGCAGTCGACAGCGATATAGCTCGGGTCTTCGGGATCGGAGGCGTCCACAAAGATGTTGCCCGGATGCATATCGGCGTGGAAAAAATTGTCGCGAAACACCTGGGTGAAGAAGATTTCCACGCCGCGTTCACCCAGCAGCTTGAGGTCGGTGCCGCGGGCGCGCAGCGCAGCCACGTCGGTCACCGGAATACCGCTGATACGCTCCATGGTGAGGACGCTGCGCGTGCTGTAGTTCCAGTACACCTCGGGGATGTAGACCAGATTGCTGTCCTTGAAGTTGCGCCGCAACTGGCTTGCATTGGCGGCTTCCCGGCCGAGATCCAGCTCGTCGAGAATGACCTGTTCATAGTCTGCGACCACTTCCAGCGGCCGCAGGCGACGCCCCTCGGGTACATGCCGTGCCACCAGCCGCGCCAATGTGTACATGAGCGCGATGTCCTGGCGAATGGTCGGCTCAATGTCCGGGCGCAATACCTTCACTACCGCTTGTTCGCCGCTGTGCAGGGTCGCGCTGTGTACCTGCGCGACAGAGGCTGAGGCCATTGGCCGGGGCTCGAAGCTGGCAAACAGTTCGTCTACCGATTTGCCGAGCGCGCTTTCAATGAGCCTCACGGACTGTTCCTGCGGGAACGGGGGCACCGCATCCTGCAGGCGCGCGAGCTCGTCGGCGATATCCGCTGGCAGCAGGTCGCGGCGGGTCGAGAGCATCTGCCCGAACTTGATAAAAACCGGCCCCAATTCCTCCAGGGCGCGCCGCAGGCGAACGCCGCGCGGTAGGTCTGGCGGGCCACCGAAACACCGCGGCAGGTATTTCAGGGCCAGCCTGGCGGGTGCGCCGAGCTGCCGCGGATCGATCAGCTCATCCAGCCGGTAATGGCCGGCCACTCGCAGGATGTTGAACAGGCGCAGGCTACGCGACACGCTTCAGCCCCGCAGCTTGTCGAGTTGGCGACGCAGACGTTCGGTACGCGACTGCAACCGATCCACGCGCTGTCCGAGTTCGCGCACTTCAGTGAAGAAGTCCTCCACTTCCAGGTGTGGCGGACTCAGGCGCGCCTCCTCGTGAATGAACTCCTCCAGCTGGCGCGCCAGGCTGGAACCGGCGCGTCTGCTCCAGGCAAAAGTATGCCGCAGCATCTCGGCCAGTTGATGCCCCGCTACGTCTCCCAGCGTGTCGACCAGGGGCGCCTCCCAGTCGAGTTCCAGCGAAGCGAGAAGCTTTTGCAGGTCGATCAGCGGCGCGCTGTCACCTTCCAGCTCTATGTTGCCGTTTATCAGGGCGGCTGCTGGGTCACTGGCGTTGGCCAGTGCCGAAAAATCCGCGGCGCTCCCGTGAATGCTTGTGGTCACCGGACCTTCGTAAATGCCGGTGAGACGGATACCAGCGTTTCGCGGGTGCAGGTAAACGTCCACCTGCGGCGCACTGCAGTGCAGGGCAAACACCTTGCCTTCAAAAGGTGCCAGCTCAGCGCCGCCCCGCGGCGTCAGCCTCAGCGCGCGATTCAGGGCCGCCTCCAGGGCCGCCAGCGCCGCGGTGTGCACAGTGGGATCAACGGCTGCGGACATCTCAGATCTTTACGCCCCTGTGCAGGGCGACGATACCGCCGCTGAGATCGTAGTATTCACACTGGCTGAAACCCGCGTCCTCAAGCATCTCCTTGAGCGTCTCCTGATCGGGGTGCATGCGAATGGACTCGGCGAGGTACTGGTAGCTGTCGCCGTCATTGGCGACGATGCGCCCGATGCGCGGCAGTACGTTGAATGAATAGGCATCGTAGAGCCTGCTCAGCAGGGCGCTGCGTGGCTTCGAGAACTCAAGCACCAGTAGTCGGCCACCAGGCTTCAGTACGCGCAGCATGGAGCGCAGGGCGAGATCCTTGTCGGTGACATTGCGCAGGCCGAAGGCGATGCTGATGCAGTCGAAGCTGTCGTTGGGAAACGGCAGGTGCTGGGCGTCCGCCTGCACAAATTCGATGTTTCCCAGGCGGCCGTTGTCGAGCAGCTTGTCCCTGCCGACGCGCAACATCGAGTCGTTGATGTCAGCGAGTACTATGCGCCCCTGTGGGCCAACGATCTCGGCAAACTGTGCGGCGAGGTCGCCGGTGCCGCCGGCGATATCGAGAACCGCGTGGCCCTTGCGCACGGCGCTGAGTTCAATGGTGAAGCGCTTCCACAGGCGGTGGACACCGCCGGACATGAGATCGTTCATGAGGTCGTAGCGCGCGGCCACCGAGTCAAAAACACCGGCCACCAGGCCTGCCTTGTCCTGCTTCTCGACCTTGCGGTAACCGAAGTCAGTCGTTTCCTTGTCGCTCATGGCGCCGTTACCGGTAGGGGTGAGTGGAGGCGCATTATAGCCGGTTGCCGCATGGCTTTCAGGCTTCCCGAAACGCCGCCCCTTTGCCCGCTAAAACCCTGCTCAGTCGCCCAGTTTCAACACCTGCGCCTGCGGATCGCGCGTTGCGCCCGCAGCGGTGAGGCGCTCGATATAGCGTTCCCAGCGCTGCTCATAGGTAGTGCACAGGTCGTACAGATATTCCCAGGAGTAGAGACCGGTGTCGTGGCCATCATCAAAAACCAGTTGCACCGCGTAGTGGCCCACAGGCCGGATGTCGCTAATGCCAACATTCAGCTTGCCGGATTGCAGCACTTCTTCGCCAGGGCCATGACCCATCACCTCGGCAGAGGGCGAATGAACCCTTAAATACTCGCCACTCAGGCGATAGCTTTCGCCGTTTGCGTAGCAAAGCTCCAGTTCCCGGGAACGCCGGTGCAGCTTGATTTCGCTGGGTACTGGCTGGCCGGCCATCTAGAGAATAAAGCGCGACAGGTCGTCGTCGGCGCTCAGCTCGCCCAGTTGTCGATCGACGTACTCGGCGTCCACTACCAGGCTATTGTGTTGCAGGCCCGCGTCCGCCGCGTCAAAGGAGACTTCCTCCAGCAGACGTTCCATCACCGTGTGCAGGCGCCGCGCCCCGATATTCTCGGTTTTTTCATTCACCCGCCAGGCGGTTTCCGCGATGTGCCTGATGCCATCCTCGGAGAAGCTGAGCTCGAGCCCCTCGGTTGCGAGCAGCGCCTGGTACTGCTCTGTGAGCGAGGCGTTGGGCTCCGTGAGAATGCGCTCGAAATCTTCCGGGGTCAGCGCCGACAGCTCCACGCGAATGGGCAGCCGCCCCTGCAGTTCAGGGATGAGGTCGGAGGGCTTTGCCAGGTGGAAGGCGCCGGAGGCGATGAACAGAATATGGTCGGTCTTGAGCGTACCGTGCCGGGTGCTCACCGTGGAGCCTTCGATCAGCGGCAGCAAATCGCGTTGCACGCCTTCACGCGAGACATCCGCGCCAGCCGCTTCGCTGCGCTTGGCGACCTTGTCGAGCTCGTCTATAAACACGATGCCGGTTTCTTCCGCCGCCTCGAGTGCGCGTTGCTTGAGGTCCTCCTCGTTCACCATCTTCGCCGCTTCTTCGTCACACAGCGCTTCGAAAGCGGCCTTGACGGGCATCTTGCGTGTTTTGTGTTGCTGCTTTGACAGGTTGGAGAACATGCTCTGCAGCTGGTTGGTCATCTCCTCCATGCCGGGTGGCGCCATGATCTCCATGCCCATGGACTGCGCCGCGATGTCGACATCGATCTCTTTGTCATCAAGCTCGCCCTCGCGCAGCTTCTTGCGCAGTAGCTGACGGGTACCGCCATCCCTGGCGGCCTCGCCGTCGCGGGCCGCGGGCAGCAGAATATCGAGGATGCGCTCTTCCGCGGCTTCTTCCGCACGAAAACGCACCCGCGCCATTTCCTGTTCCCGGTACATTTTGACCGCGACATCGGCGAGGTCGCGAATGATCGACTCCACATCCCGGCCCACGTAGCCCACCTCGGTGAATTTGGTGGCCTCTACCTTTACAAACGGCGCGTTCGCCAGTTTTGCCAGGCGGCGCGCAATCTCTGTTTTGCCGACCCCCGTCGGGCCGATCATCAGGATATTCTTGGGTGTGATCTCGGCGCGCAGTTCGTCAGCGAGCTGCATGCGGCGCCAGCGGTTGCGCAACGCGATCGCCACGGCGCGCTTGGCGTCGCTCTGGCCGATGATATGGCGATCCAGTTCGTGGACGATCTCACGGGGGGTCATGTCAGACATGCGGTGGCCTAAAAATCCAGTTGCTCGATGGTGCGGTTGTGGTTGGTGTAGATACAGATATCACCCGCGATGCCGAGGCCTTTCTCGACAATGCTGCGCGCCTCCAGTTCAGTATTGTCCAGTAGTGCGCGCGCGGCCGCCTGGGCGAAGGGGCCGCCTGAGCCGATCGCGATCAGGTTGTCTTCCGGTTCGATGACGTCGCCGTTGCCGGTAATGATCAACGAGGTGTCCTTGTCTGCCACGGCCAGCAGCGCTTCGAGGCGCCGCAGGGCGCGCTCGGTACGCCAGGCCTTGGCGAGTTCCACTGCGGCGCGCACCAGGTGACCCTGGTGTTTGTCCAGTTGCGCCTCGAACAGCTCGAACAGGGTGAACGCATCCGCGGTGCCGCCGGCAAACCCTGCAAGCACGCGCTCGCGATACAGGCGCCGTACCTTGCGCGCGTTGCCTTTCATGACGGTATTGCCCATGGATACCTGGCCATCGCCGCCGATTACAACGCTGTTGCCGCGACGTACGGAGAGAATGGTGGTGCCCCGAAACTGTTCCATATGCTGCCTTCCTCGCGCCGCCGTGGCCCGTTTTGCTCACGCCGTCAGCGTGATATGGGGTGTCTGCGGTGCAGATTCAAGCCCGGTAAATGGATTTCATGGCTGGCCGCGCTTCAACAGCAGAGTGTCTATGTCCTGCGCAGCGGTGAGCCCGCGCGCCCTGTTCACCTCGGCACGTGAGTCATAGGGGCCGAGGTAGACACGGAACCAGCGGCCGCTGTCCCCGTTGCTCTCCTGTACCGAGGGCTCGAGGCCCAGCAGCAGTAGCTGCGCGCGTCGGCGGTCGGCGTCTTCGCGCTGGCGGAATGAGCCCGCCTGCAGTACGTAGCGGTCGCTGACAGCAGCCGGGCTGCCGAGATCGCGCGCGGGCTCAACCTCAGGGGCCTCAACGTCGACCTCGATCGTCTGCTCCGGCAGCAATGTGTAGAAATCGAAACGCGGTTTCGGAGGTGTATTCTCCGCCGCTGCTTGCGGCGGGTTTTCGGCCTCCCCCGTTGCCTGCGGCTGCAAGCTTGTGAGGTACACCATAAAACTGAGAAACACGCCGCTCAGCACACCGGCGATATACAGCCGCCAGCCTGACCCGGACGCTGACCGGGGCGCCGGCTTGTGCCCGCGGGTGTTGCGCTGTTTGCCTTTGCTGCCTGACTTGGCGTAGTCGCGAGCCATGGCTTACATTTCCCGTGGCGCAGACACGCCGAGCAGATCCAGGCCGTTGGCGATCACCTGGCGCACCGCCGAACAAAGTGCCAGACGCGCGTCGCGCAGGGGCTTTTCGTCAACCAGCATTTTCTGCGCGTTGTACCAGGTATGGAAATCACCGGCCAGTTCACGCAGGTAGTTGGCAAGCGTATGTGGCTCGCAGTCGCGGGCGGCACCGAGCACCACCTCCGGGTAGCGATCGAGGCGCTTGAGCAGGGCCAGTTCATGCTCGTCGCGCAACTGATCCAGGCTCTCCAGTGCCTCCCCGGCCTGCCAGTCGAGACCCTGCTCCGCCAGCTTGCGCATCACGCTGCAGGCGCGGGCATGCGCGTACTGTATGTAGTACACGGGGTTGTCATTGCTTTGCGACAGCGCGAGGTCGATATCGAAGGTCAGCTGTGAACTGGGCGCGCGAGCCACGAGAAAATAGCGCGTCGCATCGCGGCCCACTTCTTCGATCAGGTCGCGCAGTGTGAGGTAGCTGCCGGCCCGCTTGGACAGCTTCAGCTCGGCGCCATCGCGCATCACCGTAACCATCTGGTGCAGCACGTAGTCTGGCCAGCCCTCGGGTATACCCGCATCCAGAGCCTGTAGCCCGGCTCTCACACGCGTCACAGTGCTGTGGTGATCGGCGCCCTGTTCGTTGATGACGCGCTCAAAGCCGCGCTGCCACTTGTTCAGGTGGTAGGCCACATCCGGCAGGAAATAGGTGTACCCACCGTCGCTTTTGCGCATCACGCGATCCTTGTCGTCGCCAAAGTCGGTGGTGCGCAGCCACAGTGCGCCATCGTGTTCATAGCAGTGGCCATTGTCGATGAGTCGCTGGACTGTCTTCTCTACCTCGCCCTCGCGGTACAGTGCAGATTCGAGAAAGTACCTGTCGAAGCGCACTGCAAAGGCCTGCAGATCAAGATCCTGCTCGCGCCGCAGGTAGGCCACCGCGAAGCGGCGAATATCGTCCAGATCTGCGGCATCGCCCGCTGCCACTACATGCTGATCGGCGGCCTCCACGCTAGCGCAATTGAGATACGCCTGCGCGAGTTCGACAATGTATTCGCCCCGGTAGCCGTCTTCCGGCCAGCCGTCTTCCTCCGGTGCGATGCCATTGCATCTGGCCTGCACCGAGAGCGCCAGATTGTCGATCTGGGCCCCCGCATCGTTGTAGTAGAACTCACTGGATACATCCCAGCCCGTGGCGGCCAGCAGGCGGCAGAGACTGTCCCCCACGGCGGCGCCACGGCCGTGACCCACGTGCAGCGGCCCGGTCGGGTTGGCGGACACAAACTCGACCTGCACCCTGCGCCCCGCTCCAACCGCGCAGCGGCCAAACGCCTCGCCCGACTCGAGAATGCGCCGCACGACCGCCTGGCTGCTTTCAGCCGCCAGGAAAAAGTTGATAAAGCCCGGACCGGCGATCTCCGTGCGGTCGATGAGGGGGTCCTCGGGCAGCTTCTGGCAGATCAGTTCGGCGAGCGCTCGCGGCGGCATGCCGGCCTGTTTGGCGAGTGTGAGCGCGATATTGCTGGCGAGATCGCCATGGCTCTTGTCACGCGTGCGATCAATCTGAACCGCTGGTTCGAGGGCGGCCGGCAGCGTGCCATCCGCCACCAGCGCGTCCAGGGATCGGTGGATCAGCAGCGAAAGTTGTTCCTTCATGAGTATCTGGAGGCTCAGCTAGGTGGCGCGATCACAAGCCGTGACGCGCGCTCGGGTGTTATGGGTTGAGTGAACCGGGCAGCATGCGGCGCGGGCGGCTATTATCCTCGTTCCGGGCCGCTATGGCCAGCGCGCCCGGCCTGCTGGCCGGGCGGCAGTTGCCTGCCGTGCGCATCAAAAGAGATCCTGGGGATCGATGTCGATGCTCCAGCGCAAGCCTCTTCTGGCGGGGAGCTGTTCGGCCTGCGCCACCAGGACATCCGCCGCCGCCTGCGCCGCTGCGCGGTTGTGGGCGATTGCCAGCAGTTGGCAGCGAAAGCGTCCGGCGCGCCTTTGCATGGGCGAGGGCAGCGGCCCGATCAGGCTCGTTCCGCGGCCCAGTGCCGCCTCGCTCGCCGAGCGCAGAGCCGCCAGAAAGTCCTCGCCCAGGCTGGCGTCGGCACAGTCGGTGCGCAGAATCAGCATCTGCCCGACTGGCGGCATGCCGCTTTCGCGGCGCTGCTGCAGCATTACAAGTGCCTGTTCCGCGTAGCTTGAGTGGAGCATGGACTGCAGCCCCGGATGGTCGGGATAGTGCGATTGCAATATCACCCGCCCCGCTGCGCCGGCGCGTCCCGCGCGCCCGGAGACTTGCGTCAATAGCTGTGCCATGCGCTCCTCACCGCGGAAATCGGCGCTGAACAACAGCGCGTCGGCATCGATGACGCCCACCAGTGAAACGGCGGGAAAATGGTGGCCCTTGGTCAGCATCTGCGTACCCAGCAGGATGCAGGGCTCACCGCGGTTGATGTCTTCAACCAGTGCGGCCATCGCTTCGCGTCCCTGCATCGAATCGCTGTCGACGCGCAAAACACGGCTCGCGGGGAAATGCTCGCGCAACGTACTCTCTACCTGTTCGGTGCCGAGGCCTGTGGTCACCAGTTGCCGGCTGTGACATTGCGGGCAGGCCCGCAGCAGTGGATTGCCGGCGCCACAGTGATGGCAGCGCAACAGGCGCTTGCCGCGGTGTACCGTCAGGCGTGCATCGCAGGCGGAGCACCCGGCGACCCACCCGCAGTCATGGCACAGCAGGGTAGGCGCATACCCGCGGCGGTTCAGGAACAATAGTGCCTGTTGCTTGCGTGCAAGACATTCCTGCACGGCGGTGATCAATGGCTCGCTGAGCCCTCCACGGAGGGGGCGTTTGCGCACATCGAGCACTTCGATTGAGGGCAGTTCAGCATCTGCCGCGCGCTGCAGCAGCCGGTGCTGCCGATAGCGCCCGGCAAGCGCATTGTGCAGGCTCTCCAGTGAGGGTGTTGCGCTGCCGAGCAATACCGGACAGTCGCTCAGCTGGCCGCGTTTGACGGCAATATCGCGGGCGTTGTAGCGGAAGCCATCCTGCTGCTTGTAGGACGCATCGTGTTCCTCGTCGACCACGATCAGTCCGGGACTGTCCAGCGGGGTGAACACCGCAGACCGTGTGCCGATCACAATACTGGCGCTGCCGTCGCGAGCGGCCTCCCAGGCGCGATAGCGCTGGGTTTCGGAGAGTCCGGAATGCAGCACCACGATCTTGCAGCTAAAACGCGCCGCAAAGCGTTCCAGCGTCTGCGGTGTGAGGCCAATTTCCGGAATGAGTACCAGGGCCTGCCGGCCGCGCTGCAGGCAGGCGGCAATCAGTTGTAGATAGACCTCGGTTTTGCCGCTACCGGTCACCCCTTCGATGAGGTGGCAACTGAAGCCCCGTTGCGCCGCCAGCAGCGCCTGTACCGCGGAGGCCTGCTCGGCGTTGAGCTCATGGCCCGGGTGGCAGTGCGGTGGCCCGGGTGTTTGCGTGGCGAGCTTGCAGGGCTCTATCAGCCCTTTGCTGTGCAATGTCCGCAGTATCCCCGGGCTGATACCTGCAGTGGTGAGCGTGGCGGTGGTCGCCGCAGTTGCTGCATGCAGGAAATCCAGCGCGCTCGACTGTTTCGGGGAGCGCGCAAGCGCGCCCGGAGGCAGACCCTTGCCACGGGCACTCAGTTGCCAGCCGGGTTCCCCCGCCGGTTCATGCGGCCTGCCCTCGCGAAGACGTTTCGGGAACAGGGCTGGATACACTTCGCCGGGGGGGTGGTGATAGTACTCGGCCGCCCACCCGGCGAGCGACAGGAGCGTCGCGTCAATCAGGGGTTCACTGTCGAGAAGTTCGGTTGCCCGCTTCAGGCTGGTCGCGGGCGCCTCACTTTCGGCGAATACCCCGAGCAGATAGCCGGTCACCTCGCGCGTACCGAACGGCACCCGCAGGCGCTGGCCGGGTTGCAGCGCGGCGATGCCCGCCGCATCCAGCGACGCCGGTGGCAGGTAGTCGAACAGTCGGCGCAGGGGTGAGGGTATCGCCAGGCGAAGTATGGACATTGCGCCGCTAGTGACCTTGAAAAACGTGCATTGTAGCAAAAGCCCCGGGACCCTTGCTTATGGCGGGCCGTCTGGTAAGATGCCCGCCTATTTTTTTGGCCGTGCGATCCGCAGGGTCCAGCTCGACATCAGGCGCGGTATCCGGCATGGCCCGGTTGGCGGCGCCGATTAACAGGAGAGTGGCAATGAAAGCAGAAATTCATCCCAAGTACGAGACCGTTACCGCGAAATGCAGTTGCGGCAACAATATTCAGACGCGCTCCACGCTGTGCGAAGATTTTCACGTAGACGTGTGTTCCGAGTGTCATCCGTTTTTCACCGGCAAGCAAAAGGTGGTCGACAGCGGTGGCCGGGTAGACCGTTTCAACAAGCGCTTCGGCAACCGCGGATCCTCGCGCTGAGAGCCATGTTGCTGCAAATTTTTTGCGGCGCTCTCGAAACGCCAGCCTCCCTCCCGGGAGCTGGCGTTTCTGCTTTCTGGCATACAGGTTTCAGCAATGATGCGCCGGAGACGCAGCCTCCCGCCGACGGGGGTTTTGCGCCTTGTTCCGGTTACCCCTTTTCTATATGCTCGGTGACCTTTTTACGGTGGCGTGCCGTATACAACAGATAGATTCATGGTTAAAGATCTCAGACAGCAGGCACTCGCTTACCATGCCGAGCCCCGGCCGGGGAAAATCAGCATCGAGCTGACCAAACCGGCGGAAACCCAGTGGGACCTTTCGCTGGCCTACAGCCCGGGAGTGGCGGAACCGTGCCGTGAGATAGCCCGGGATCCCGCTGAAGCGTATCGCTACACCGGCAAGGGCAACCTGGTCGGCGTTATCACCAACGGCACCGCAGTGCTCGGCCTTGGCAATCTCGGCGCGCTTGCGAGCAAGCCGGTGATGGAGGGCAAGGCGCTGTTGTTCAAACGTTTTGCCGGGATCAATGCGATAGATATCGAGGTGGATACGGAAGATCCCCAGGAGTTTATCGATACGGTTGCCCGCATCGCCACAACGTTCGGCGGCATCAACCTCGAGGACATCAAGGCGCCCGAGTGCTTCGAGATAGAAGTAGCCCTCGCAGAGCGTTGCGATATTCCAATTTTCCATGATGATCAACACGGCACGGCAATTGTCACTGCAGCCGGGCTGATCAACGCGCTGGAGATTCAGGGCAAGCGTCTTGAAGACGCCGTTATCACCTGTCTGGGCGCGGGCTCGGCAGCGATTGCCTGCATGCAGTTGTTGGTGAGCCTGGGCGCTCGTCGTGAGCACATATTCATGCTCGATCGTCGCGGCGTGATCTACGACGGACGCGAAGGCATTAACGCCTATAAGCAGGGCTTTGCGAACCATACCGATAAGCGCACACTCACCGATGCAATCAAGGGTGCAGACGTGTTCATCGGTCTCTCCGGCGCCGACCTGCTGAGCGCGGATATGCTGCGGTCGATGGCCGCGCGGCCCGTGGTGTTTGCCTGTTCCAACCCGGACCCCGAGATCAGCCCCGAACTGGCGCTCGCCACCCGCGACGATTCAATCATTGCCACCGGTCGTTCTGACTATCCCAACCAGGTAAACAACGTACTGGGCTTCCCGTTTATCTTTCGCGGTGCGCTCGATGTGCGAGCCTCGTGCATTAACGAGGCAATGAAAGTGGCGGCGGTGCGCGCCCTGAGTGAACTGGCGCGTGAACCCGTGCCGCAGGAAGTGCTGACTGCCTGCGGTCTGGAACGTCTGGAATTTGGCCCGGATTACATTATTCCCAAGCCGGTAGACGGGCGACTACTGGCGCACATCGCGCCGGCGGTGGCGCGGGCAGCTGTAGATACCGGCGTTGCGCGCATGCCACTTCCCGAGAACTATCACCCGACGCTGTAGCAGGCGGGCGAGACCTCAGAATATATCCTTGAGTAGATCCTGGGCGCCGCTACCATCCGGTTGCATCGGGTCGCCGTCGGGATTGCGCGCCGGCACATGCTCCTCGCGGAAAAACTCGAAAATCGCATTGCTCTGCCCGGGTGCGGCGAGCAGGCCGGTATCCGGGTCGATACGCACGGTGACCACGCCGGGTGGCAGTGGAGGTTCCTGTTCCGGTATACCTTTGAGCGCTTCGCGCATGTATTCGATCCAGATTGGCAATGCGGCGGTTCCCCCGAACTCGCGCCTGCCCAGTGGCGTGTAGTTGTCGAAGCCGACCCAGGTCGAAGTCACCACGTCACGGTTGTAGCCCGAAAACCACGCGTCCATCGGCCCGTTCGTAGTACCTGTCTTGCCGGCGATGTCGGCGCGCTCCAGCACCAGTGCCTTGGTGCCCGTGCCGCGGCGAATGACATCCCTCAGCATGCTGTTGAGAATGAAATTCACGCGCTCTTCCATAACCCGCGGCGCCGGAACCGGCCCGTCAGCAGCACCCGCGAGAATATCCTCCATGCTGAATTCTTCCGTCGGCGCGGAGGACGCCACCTGGCAGCGGGCACATACGGTGAGTGGGCGCGCTTCGAACAGCACCTCTCCGCCGATGTCTTCTATTCGCTGAATAAGGTATGGCTCGACACGATAGCCACCATTGGCCAGCACTGCGTAGGCGCTCGCCAGCTCCAGGGGTGTCATGGAAAGCGTCCCCAGCGCAAGCGACAGGTTTGGCTCTACGTCTGACATGTCCAGACCCAGCTGTTGGGCATAATCGATGAGATTGCGCACGCCGATCTGCTGCAATACGCGGATGGAGACCAGGTTGCGTGATTTGGTGAGAGCCCAGCGCAGACGAGTCGGCCCGTAAAACTTGCCGCCGTCATTCTCCGGGCGCCAGACATCCTCGAGCGAACTGTCTTCCAGCACCACGGGCGCATCGTTGACGATAGTGGCGGCGGTCAACCCGGCCTCCAGCGCAGCGCCGTAGACAAAGGGCTTGAAACTCGAGCCGGGCTGGCGTTGCGCCTGGGTCGCCCGGTTGAATTTGCTGGATTCGAAGCCCATTCCGCCGACAATGCTGCGAATGGCGCCATTCCCGGGATCGAGTGATACCAGCGCCGCCTGTGCAGCCGGCACCTGTGACAGCTGCCATTCTCCGGCCTCGTCCTGGCGCACCCTGATCAGGTCGCCCACGTCGAGTACCTCGGCAATATTTTTGGGTGCGGGCCCGGTGTAATTCTCCGTGCGATAGCGCCGCGCCTTGTCCACGCCGTTGGCAAATGGCAGCTGTACGGAGCTGCCGTCACCGAGAAGCAGAGTCGCCAGCGCTTCCTCGTTGTTGAGCGCCGTGACAATGGCTGGCTGAAGATCCGCTATAACGGCGGTTTCCTCAAGCGCGTTGCGCCAGGCGGTGGTCGGATCTGCGCCCACCCGTGCCAGCGGCAGGCGGCGTTCCGGCCCCCGGTAGCCGTGACGCGCGTCGTAGGTCAGCAGCCCGGTGATGACAGCCCGGCGTGCAACCTGTTGCAGGCGGCTGTCGATAGTGGTGTAGACATCATAGCCGTTGGTATATGCAGCCATGCCGTAACGGCTGAGCATCTCCTGGCGCGCCATCTCCGCGGCATAGTGCGCTGCGAATGCAATCTGCGCACCGTGGTGGCGTGCGGTCACGGGCGCCTCGATCGCCGCCTGGTAGGCGGCGGTATCGATGTAGCCCAGCGACAGCATCCGGCCCAGAATCCAGTCGCGACGCTCCTGGCCGGCCTGTGGGCCGCTGACCGGGTTGTTGCGTGAGGGCGCTTTGGGAATGCCGGCCAGCATGGCGTGCTGTGCCAGCGTCAACTCGCTGATGCTCTTGCCGTAGTACACCTGTGAAGCCGCCTCGAAACCGTAGGCGCGATGCCCGAGAAACACGCGATTGAAATACAGTTCAAAGATCTCGCGTTTGTCGAGAGCGCGTTCGATCTCCACTGCCAGCAGTATCTCGTTGAACTTGCGCATGAAGGTGCGTTCGAGGCTGAGGAAATAGTTGCGCGCCACCTGCATGGTCAATGTGCTGCCACCGGACCCTTTCTCGCCGGTTAGCAGCAGTTCAGAGACGGCCCGGGCGAGACCCATGAAATCGATGCCGCCGTGCCGGAAGAAACTGTCATCCTCGGCCGCCAGCAGCGCGTTCACGAACTGCTCGGGAATGGCTTCGAAGGGCAGCGGCGCGCGTTTCTGTTCTCCGAACTGACCAATCAACTCGCCCTCGCGGGTGAATACGCGCATCGGCGTTTGCAGCTTCACATCGCGCAGTGTTGCGGCGTCCGGCAGGTTGGGACTGAGGTAGAGGTAGACACCCGCGATAAGCCACGCACCGCCGAGTAAGGCGAGTGTGCAAAGGCGCAACAGAAATTTCAGAAAAGTCATTTATTCTCGGGAAAACAGTGGCCAAAGCCAGGTTTGAAGAAACATGATGCCGTGGGTTTGGTAATTATAAGCCTTTTTTGTGTTTGGATATATTTTCACCTGTGGTATATCTGTGATTCATGTATCGGGGCATAAAAATATCCTAAGTTGGTGATACAGATAGGGAAAAATTTTGCTGGGGCTAATAGGTAAAAGAAAGGGGGCGCCAGTTCTGGGGATTGATGTCAGTTCGACAACGGTGAAGTTGCTCGAGCTGAGTCACACACAGGGACAGTATCGCGTGGAAAGCTACGCGGTCACTTCGTTGCCTCAGGACGCCGTGATTGAGAAGAACGTCAACGATGTGGACGGCGTGGCGAATGCTATCCGTACGGTCGTGGCGCAGTCTCGCACGAAACTCAAAACTGTTGCTGCTGCGGTTGCCGGTTCGTCCGTCATCACCAAGATGATTGACATGCCGGAGGGACTCAGCGACGACGACATGGAAATGCAGCTTACCCTCGAAGCGGATCAATACATCCCATATCCGCTGGAAGAGGTCGCGATCGATTTTGAAGTCCAGGGGCCTTCACCGGAACGCGAGGGGCAGGTGGAAGTGCTGCTCGCGGCCTGCCGACGTGAGACAATTGATACGCGGGTTGAGGCCATAGAGTCTGCCGAGCTCACCCCTAGAATCATGGATGTTGAGGCCTACGCCATGGAGCGGGCCTTCTTCCTGCTGCAGAGTCAACTTGATCTGAATAACCAGAGCACCGTTGCCGTGGTTGATATCGGTGCAACGATGACCACGCTGAGCGTGCTGAACAACGGCCAGACGATCTATACCCGAGAGCAGCTGTTCGGCGGCAAACAACTCACCGATGAAATCATGCGCCGTTACGGTCTGCCGCTGGAAGAAGCCGGCCTGGCCAAGAAGCAGGGCGGTCTGCCGGACGATTACGAGCCCGAGGTTCTCGATCCGTTCAAGGATGCCGTTGTGCAGCAGGTGGCTCGCTCGCTGCAGTTTTTCTTTTCGTCCAGCCAGTACAACGATGTGGATCAGATAATTCTCGCCGGTGGCGTCGCTTCGATGGACGGCCTTGAAGAACTGGTTCAGGAAAAGCTGGGCACGCCGACGGTAGTGGCAAATCCGTTTGCCAACATGTCTGTTTCATCCAGGGTTAATGCGGTCGCTTTGAGTAGCGATGCGCCGGCAATGATGATCGCCTGCGGGCTCGCACTACGGAGCTTCGACTGATGGCGCAAATCAATTTACTGCCCTGGCGGGAGGAACGTCGACAGGAACTCAAGAAAGAGTTCATAGCCACCGTGTTGCTGGTGCTCGCCCTCGGCGCAGGCCTGCTGCTGTTGGCGGATCGCGTGGTCAACACCCAGATCGACTACCAGCAATCGCGCAATGAGTATCTTGAAGGCAATATCAAGGAACTCGATAAAATGGTGTCGGAAATCAGCGAGCTGCAAAAACGCCGTGACCAGCTGCTCGACCGTATGCGGGTTATCCAGGAATTGCAGGGCAACCGTCCCATCATCGTGCGCGTACTGGATCAACTTGTGCGCACAGTACCGGACGGCGTGTTCTACCAGACGCTCAGCACAAAGAACAACAGCATTACCATCAACGGCATTGCCGAATCCAACAACCGGGTATCGAGCCTGATGCGCAGTCTGGATGCTTCCGACTGGCTGGCCAGCCCCAATCTGGATGGCGTCAAGGCCGCGCCCGCCTACGGTGATCAGGCCACTACATTCAAGCTCACCGTAAAGGTGAAGGCGCCGGCTTCAGACGAGTCGGAAGAGGGTTAGAGCATGACATTTGAAGAGATAGTGCGTTCGCTGCGCGACTTCGACGTCAGCGACCTCGATTTTGACAACGTAGGGTCATGGCCCATAGCGGTGAAGGTCATCATCTGGGTTTTTCTTTTGATCGCACTGCTGGTGGGTGGCTACTACTACCACATTCAGGGGCTGCAGGAGACGCTGGCGAAGGAAGAGACCCGCGAGACGAAGCTGAAAAAGGATTTTGAGGACAAGGCGTTCAAGGCGGCGAACCTGGATGCCTACCGGCGGCAAATGATGGAAATGGAAGAATCCTTCGGCGCGCTGGTCAGCCAGCTTCCCAGCGATACAGAAGTGCCCGGGCTGCTTGAAGATATAACCAACAAGGGTTTGTTGAACGGCCTGGAAATCAAATCGATCAACCTGAACAAGGAGAAGGCCCGGGAGTTCTATGTAGAATTGCCCATGTCCATCTCGGCGATAGGTTCCTACCACGATCTGGGGGCGTTCATCAGTGGAATGGCCAGTCTTCCGCGTATTGTGACCCTGCACGACTTTAAAATTTCCATGCAAAGCAAAAATGCCAACAGGCTGGAGATGGACATAGTCGCCAAGACCTATCGTTACAAGGACGACGAGGAAGCCTGACAATGACCCGTTTTCCTCGAACTTTATTTGTATGTCTGTGCTGCGCGGCGCTGCTTTCCGCGTGTTCCACGCGAGACTTCAGCGATCTCGATGCGTTCATGGAAGAAAAGCGTGCAAAACCGGGCGGCATTATTACACCGATTCCGACCTTCAAGGCCTATGAGGCGTTTTCCTACAGTGCAACCACCTTGCGCAGTCCGTTTGAGCGGCCGATAGAAGTGCGCGAAATCGCGCAGCTGCAGGCCGTTAGTGCTATCAAGCCGGACGAATCCCGGTCCAAGGAATTTCTTGAGCAGTTCACATTTGATTCGCTCAGCATGGTCGGTACGCTGGATCGGGGCAACACCAGTTGGTCACTGATCAAGGATCCGGATGGCGGCGTGCACCGCGTCAGGATCGGCAATTATCTGGGGCGCCATCACGGGAAAATCGTGGACATGACGGACACGTACCTCGCGGTGGTGGAGATAGTGAGTGACGGCACGGATGACGGATGGGTCGAGCGCCCAAGAACGATAAAGCTCAGCGGTATGTAGCTGGCGGCTCGTTGGGTAAAGCCGAATCAAGTTAAAAATCAGAATCTGGGGACGAAGGCCGTGGGGAAAGCAAAGAAAAACTTGGGAATCTCGTTACGTGGCGCGGCAGCTGCGCTGGCGTTAAGCGTGTTGTCGGGTTTGGCGCAGGCTGCCCCGACGGTACAGGACATTGAATTCAGCTCCCGCCCGGGCAGCAAGTTCGAAGTGCGCCTGGAATTCAACGAGCCACCGCCAGAGATGAAAACCTACTCGATAGAGAAGCCGGCGCGCATCGCGGTCGACTTCCCGGGAGCTACCAGCAATCTGGAACGCAAGCGCTTTTCGCTGCCCTACGGTAATGCGACCAAGGCGGCTGTGCTGCAATCTGGCGATCGTACGCGGTTGGTGGTGAATCTGGTGAAACTCGTGCCCTTCGAAACCCGCGTGGAGGGCAACAACATGTACCTGGTGGTCGGTCAGGAAGGTGCTGACTACCTCAAGGACTCAACCGATCCGCACACTGTCGCCACGGCGGTGGAGCCGGTCACCCAGGTGGATTCGGTGATCACCGATCTGCAATTCCAGCGTACAAAAGAGGGCGAGGGCCGGTTGACCCTGCAACTGACCGATCCGTCAGTTGACGTCAACGTATTCAGCGAAGCGGGCGATGTGAAAGTCGAGTTTCTCGATACCACGGTGGAAGAGCGATTGCTGCGACGCTATGACGTCACAGACTTTGCGACCCCTGTTGTGAGTGTGGAGGTGAATACCGGTGAACGCGGCGCGAGCTTGCGGCTGAAAACCGTCGGTGAGTTTGATTACCTCGCCTATCAGACAAACAATGAGTATGTGTTGAGCGTCAAGCCGCTTTCCAAGAAAGAGGCGGAGATTCGCAAGAACGAATTTACCTATGTAGGCGATCGTATTTCGCTGAACTTCCAGGACATCGAAGTTCGCGCGGTATTGCAGCTCATCGCGGACTTTACCGAACTCAACCTCGTCGCCAGTGATACGGTATCCGGCCGCATCACCCTGCGTCTGCAGAATGTGCCCTGGGACCAGGCGCTGGAGCTGGTATTGAAGACCAAAGGCCTGGACAAGCGCCAGGTGGGCAACGTGTTGATGGTGGCGCCTGCGGCTGAAATCGCCGAGCGCGAGCGTCAGCAGATAGAAGCCAACAAACAGATAGCCGAGCTCGCGCCGTTGCAGTCGGAATTTGTGCGCATCCGTTATGCCAGTGCCGCCGAAGTGGTGAGCCTGTTCAAGGCCGGTGCCGAGGAAGGTGGCAGGCTGGTTTCCGATCGCGGCTCCGTCGTGGTCGACAAGCGCACCAACTCCCTGATCATTACCGACACGGCAATCAAACTCGCGGCGATCCGCGATCTGATTGAACTGGTGGATATTCCGGTACGCCAGGTGATGATCGAGGCACGGATCGTGATTGCCCAGTCTGACGCAACCGAAAACCTCGGCATTCAGTGGGGTGGCGGCTACCTCGATGCGGGCGACAATATTCTCTCGGTGTCTGGCAATACAGACAATGTGTTGGGGCTGAACAACTCCGTCATCAGCGGGTCTCCCGCCTCGGTCGAGTTCCCCGGCGCCCTGCTGGTGGATCTCGGAGTCGCCTCCACCAGCGGCTTTGCAGTCGGCTTTACCAGCAATGACCTGTTGCTCACCGCCGAGCTGTCCGCGCTGGAATCGGAAGGTCGGGGTGAAGTCGTTTCGCAGCCGAAGGTGATTACCGGTGACAAGCAGTCCGCCCTGATTAAATCCGGCTCCGAGATTCCCTATCAGGAGTCCTCGGCCAGTGGCGCCACAACGGTGTCCTTCAAGGAGGCTGTGCTGCAACTGGATGTGACTCCGAACATAACCCCGGACGACCGCATTATGCTGGACCTGAAGATCAACCAGGACTCCATCGGGGAACTGGTGCAGGGTGAGTTCGGCGCCCAGATACCTACCATTAACACTACCGAGATCGACACCCAGGTGCTGGTAGGTAACGGCGAAACGGTGGTGCTGGGCGGCATCTTCCGCACCGAGGACATTGAGTCGGTGAACAAGGTGCCGTTTTTTGGCGACATTCCCTACGTTGGCGCATTTTTCCGCAACGAATCCAATAGCCGGGAAAAAACCGAAACGCTGATTTTCATCACGCCGCGCATTTTGGCGGACACGCTCCTCGACTAGGGCCTGTCGATTCGACATGGTTCCCCTGCACAGAGTATTCCTTGTCGGCCCCATGGGGGCCGGCAAAACAACCATTGGCAAGTATCTCGCTGATCAGCTGAAGCTGCGCTTCTTCGACACCGACACCGAAATAGAGAAACGCACCGGAGCGGATATTCCCTGGATATTCGATGTGGAAGGCGAGGAGGGCTTTCGCGAGCGGGAGCAGCAGGTGGTAGAAGAAATGACCGAGTGGGACGATATTGTGCTCGCCACCGGTGGTGGAGCGGTGTTGCGCCCGGAAAACCGGCGGGCACTGTCTTCCCGGGGATTTGTGATATACCTCTATGCTACCGTTGACGAGCAGGTGCGACGCACCCGCCGCGATCGCCGCCGACCCCTGCTGCGCAACGCAGATCCCCGGGAAGTGTTGACGGAACTGATGGCGGTGCGGGACCCGCTCTACCGGGAAATAGCCGACCACATCATTGCCACCGATGAGTGCAGCCCGCGCACGGTGGCGCAACGACTGGTGGGTCAGCTCGCCTGAGCATGGGCAATAGCGGGCCCGAAAGGCTATCATGGCCCGCTTTCCACACACCGAGGATCGTCTGTGTCACGTTTAATGCACACGTTGCACGTGGAGCTCGGCGAGCGACGCTACCCTATTTTCATTGGCCGCGACCTGCTCGCCGAGCCCGACCTGCTGGAGCCGCAGCTTGCCGGCAATCAGGTGGTGATTGTCAGTAACGACACCGTTGCGCCGCTTTACCTCGACAAGGTACGGACATTGCTGGGCGAGCGGCGACAGGTGACGGAAGTGATATTGCCTGACGGTGAGCAATTCAAGACGCTCGCGACGCTGAGTGACATTCTCGACCGGGTCATGGCCGACCGCCATAACCGCAGCACCACGTTCATCGCACTTGGGGGCGGGGTGGTGGGCGACATCACCGGCTTCGCGGCGTCCTGTTACCAGCGCGGTGTGCGCTTTGTCCAGATACCGACCACGCTGCTTGCGCAGGTGGATTCCTCTGTGGGCGGAAAGACAGCCGTCAACCACCCCCTGGGCAAGAACATGATCGGCGCGTTCTACCAGCCCCAGGCGGTGCTGATCGATATCGACACCTTGCAAACGCTGCCTGCCAGAGAGTTCGCGGCGGGTCTGGCTGAGGTAGTGAAATACGGCCTGATTGCCGACGAGCCCTTCTATCGCTGGTTGCAAACGCACGTGCCGAAACTGTTGGCTCGCGATGAGGCGGCGCTGGCTGAGGCGATTGAACGCAGCTGCGCGATCAAGGCGGCGGTGGTAGCGGCGGACGAGAGAGAGGGAGGCCTGCGCGCCATTCTCAACCTCGGACACACCTTCGGCCATGCGATTGAGACGTCGCAGGGTTACGGCGCGTGGTTGCATGGCGAAGCCGTGGCGGCGGGGATGCTGCTGGCAGTGCAATTATCGGCGTCGCGCGGATGGATTGCGCAGGAGGAGGAGAGCGCACTGCGCGAGCTGCTGCGCGATCTGCACCTGCCCCTGGAGCCACCCGAAGGTCTGCACACAGAGGAATTTATCGATCTGATGGGGCGCGACAAAAAGGTGCTCGATGGCGGTCTGCGGCTGGTGTTGCTGCATGCAATTGGCGAGGCCGGTGTGGTGGATGACGTCGATGCCGACGAGTTGCGCAAGCTGCTGAGTGGGCGCTGACTGGCGCCGCAACGGCGTGTTTGTCCCGCTATAGGCAACTGTGTAAAATAGGCTCCCTTTTCGCCCGAGGGCCGCCTCGGCGCCGGGTGTTCCACCGTAACTTATTGATTTTCTGCATAACTTTGGACTTTGTATGAGAGCGGGCCTATACAGACCTGAAGACGTTCGTGACAATTGCGGATTCGGGTTGATTGCGCACACCTCCGGTGAAGCAAGTCATCGCCTGCTGCAAACCGCCATTGAATCGCTCACCTGCATGACGCACCGTGGGGCGATTGCCGCCGACGGCAAGACAGGCGATGGAAGCGGGCTGCTGATGCAGATGCCGCACCAGTTCATGCACACGCTGGCGCGCGAGTGCTTTGATGCGGAATTGTCCTCGACCTACGGCGTCGGCCAGATCTTTCTCAGCAACGATCCCGACAAAGCGGCCAGTGCGCGTGCGGGTACCGAGCAGGCGTTGACCGATCAGGGCCTGAAAGTGCTTGGCTGGCGCGTGGTACCCACCGATCAGACCGTCTGCGGCGAGATTGCGCTCGCCACCCTGCCGCGTATCGAGCAGGTATTCGTGGATGCCCCCGAGCTGTCCGAAGTGGATCTGACCACGCGGTTGTTTATCGCGCGTCGCCGGGCGGAGATGGCAAACCAGGACGACGCGGAATTCTACATCTGCAGTCTGTCCGGTCGGGTGATCGCCTACAAAGGCCTGGTTATGCCGGTGGACCTGCCGCGTTTCTACCGGGACCTCGACGATCCACGGCTGGAAACCGCGATCTGCGTGTTTCACCAGCGCTTCTCCACCAACACCATGCCACGCTGGCCTCTCGCGCAGCCGTTTCGCATGCTCGCGCACAATGGCGAGATCAACACCATTGAAGGCAACCGCAACTGGGCAGAGGCGCGTACCGCGCGCTTTGAAACCGAGCGTATGCCCAACATCCGCGACATCGCGCCGCTGGTGAATCGCACGGGCTCGGATTCCTCCAGCCTGGATAACATGCTGGATGTCATGCTGGCCGGGGGCATCGATATGCCCCGCGCGCTGCGTATGCTGGTGCCGCCCGCCTGGCAGAACATGGATTCCATGGATCCCGACCTGCGCGCGTTCTACGAATACCATTCCATGCACATGGAGCCCTGGGACGGACCGGCGGGCCTGGTGCTGACCGACGGCCGCTACGCGGTTTGCCTGCTTGATCGCAATGGCCTGCGCCCGGCCCGCTGGGTCAGGACGCGCGACGGCTTTATTACCCTGGCGTCCGAAATCGGCACGCACGGATACCGCAATGCCGACGTTATCGCCAAGGGGCGAGTGGGTCCCGGGCAGATCCTGATGGTGGACACCGAAACCGGTGAACTGCTGCAAACAGCGGATATCGACAACCGTCTGAAATCCAGGCAGCCCTACAAGCAGTGGTTGCGCGAGCGGGCCCAGCGCATCGAAGGCACCTTTGCGGGAGAGCTGGCCGCCGGCATAGAGCCGCAGCAACTCGACACCTACATGAAGATGTTCCAGGTGAGTTTTGAAGAGCGCGACCAGGTGCTGCGTCCGCTGGCCGAGACAGGCAATGAAGCCGTTGGCTCGATGGGTGACGACACGCCGATGGCGGTGCTGTCGCGCAAGGAGCGGGCGCTGTACGACTACTTCCGCCAGAAATTCGCGCAGGTGACCAACCCGCCTATCGACCCGTTGCGCGAGACCATTGTGATGTCTCTGGAGACGGATCTCGGCGGCGAGAAAAATATTTTCGCCGAGGGTCCGGAGCACGCGGAGCGCGTGAGTCTCGCCTCGCCCGTGCTGTCGCAGAGCAAGTTCAACACCCTGTTGCAGCTCGATCGGCCGGGCTTCGTGGTCGCCAGGCTTGACTGCGCATACCACCCGGAGCAGAAAGACCTGCGCCAGGCGGTGCAGGATATCGCCAATGCCGCGGCGGAGGCTGTGCGCTCAGGCGCCACCATTCTGGTGCTTTCCGATCGCAATATCGCCACGGACGCGCTTCCGGTACACAGTCTGCTCGCAACCGGCGCGGTGCATCACCATCTGATTCGCGAGGGCCTGCGCATCGACGCCAATATCGTGGTGGAAACCGCGAGCGCCCGCGATCCGCACCAGGTGGCCTGTTTGCTCGGCTTTGGCGCGACGGCGATCTACCCCTATCTCGCCTACAGTATTCTGGAAGATCTCATCCATACCGGCGAGGTGCTCGGTGAGCCCAGCGCCTGCTACAAGAACTACCGCAAGGGCATTAACAAGGGCCTGCTCAAGATCATGTCCAAAATGGGCATATCGGCCGTCAGCTCCTATCGCGGGGCGCAGCTCTTCGAGGCGGTCGGCCTGGCGCGGGAGGTTGTGGATCTGGCGTTTTGTGGTGTCGCTTCGCGCATAGAAGGGGCGGGCTTCGCCGAGCTGGAGCAGGATATCAAGGTGCTTTCGGCGCGCGCCTGGTCGCGGCGCAAGAACATGGACCAGGGCGGCCTGCTGAAGTATGTGCACGGCCAGGAATATCACGCCTTCAACCCCGATGTGGTGATGAGCCTGCAACAGGCGGTCACCAGTGGCGATTTCGCCGACTATCGTCGCTATGCCGCGCTGGTAAACGAACGTCCGGTGGCGACACTGCGCGATCTGCTGCGCCCCGTGGAGGCCGATGAGCCACTGCCGCTGGACTCCATCGAGCCCGTAGAAAGCATTCTGCCGCGCTTTGATTCGGCGGGTATGTCGCTGGGCGCGCTCAGCCCGGAAGCGCACCAGGCCCTGGCCACGGCAATGAATCGTATCGGCGCGCGTTCCAACTCGGGTGAAGGCGGGGAAGATCCGGAGCGCTTCGGCACCGAGCGAATGTCAAAGATCAAACAGATTGCATCCGGCCGGTTTGGCGTCACTCCGCATTACCTGGTGAACGCCGAGGTGCTGCAGATCAAGATCGCCCAGGGCGCGAAGCCCGGCGAGGGCGGCCAGCTCCCCGGCGGCAAGGTGAACGAACTCATTGCCCGCCTGCGTTATTCCGTACCCGGCGTGACGCTGATTTCGCCGCCGCCGCACCACGACATTTACTCGATTGAAGATCTCGCGCAGCTCATTTTTGACCTCAAACAGGTGAATCCGCAGGCTCTCGTGTCGGTCAAGCTGGTATCCGAACCGGGTGTGGGAACGATTGCCGCGGGTGTGGCCAAGGCCTACGCCGATCTCATCACCATCTCCGGCTACGACGGCGGTACCGCGGCAAGCCCGCTCACCTCCATCCGCTACGCCGGTTCACCCTTTGAACTGGGCCTTGCCGAAGTGCAGCAGACACTGCGGGGCAACGGCCTGCGCGGCAATATCCGCCTGCAGGCGGACGGTGGCATGAAAACCGGGCTGGATGTTATCAAGGCTGCGATTCTCGGCGCGGAAAGCTTTGGTTTCGGCACCGCGCCGATGGTTGCGCTGGGCTGCAAGTACCTGCGCATCTGTCACCTGAACAACTGCGCAACGGGTGTTGCCACCCAGAACCAGGCCCTGCGCGATGACCATTTCAATGGCACCGTTGAGATGGCCGTTAATTTCTTCACCTTTGTAGCGATGGAAACCCGCGAATGGCTGGCGCGCCTCGGCGTGCCCGATCTGCAGTCGCTGATCGGGCGTACCGACCTGCTGCAGCGGCTGCCGGGCACCACCGAGAAGCAGGCGCGGCTGGATCTCAGCCCGATCCTGTACAAGGATTCGGCCTTCGCGGGACAGCCGGAGTACTGCCAGGTTGCCACCAACGCACCCTTCGACAAGGGCGAGAAAGCCGAATACATGGTCGCCACCTGTCTCGAGGCCATTGAAACGCAGTCGGGCGGCGAATTCGAGTTCGCGGTAACCAACTGCGACCGCTCTATCGGTGCGCGCCTGTCGGGTGAAATCGCGCGCCGCTACGGCAACACCGCGATGGAGGCCACACCCATCGTACTGCGCCTGACAGGTACGGCAGGCCAGAGTTTCGGTGTATGGAACGCGGGCGGCCTGCACATGTATCTCGAGGGAGATTCCAACGATTACGTGGGCAAGGGCATGGCCGGCGGCAAACTGGTGGTGTATCCCCCAGCCGACAGCAGCTATGCTTCCAATGAAACGCCGATTATCGGCAACACCTGCCTGTACGGCGCCACCGGTGGGCGGCTGTTTGCCGCCGGCATAGCGGGTGAGCGCTTCGCGGTACGCAACAGCGGCTGTCACGCGGTTGTGGAAGGCGCTGGCGATCACTGCTGTGAATACATGACGGGCGGTACCGTGACCGTGCTGGGCCCCACAGGCGTGAATTTTGGCGCGGGCATGACCGGCGGCTTCGCCTATGTGCTGGATGAAGACCGGCGTTTCATCGACAAGTACAACAGCGAACTGGTGGAGATCCACCGGGTGAACCCCGAATACATGGAGCCATACAGAAACCATCTGCGCAGTATCATGGTCGAATTTGTGAACGAAACCGGATCACAGTGGGGGCAGTATCTGCTGGATCGTTTTGAAGACTATATCGGCAGGTTCTGGCTGGTAAAACCGAAGGCGGCCGATCTCGACCGCCTGTTGTCGCGGCTGCGCAACACCGACTAGGTGCTCCGGCCAGGAAAGTGATATGAGCAAACGGGAAACAAACCATTTTCAGTTTATGGACGTCCCTCGGGGCGATCCTGACAGATACTCGTTGCGCACGCGCAAGCGGCAGTACGTTGAAGTCTACAAAGAGTTTACCGAAGAGCAGGTTGTGGATCAGTCGTATCGCTGCATCGAGTGCGGCAATCCCTACTGCGAATGGAAATGTCCGGTACACAATTTTATTCCCAACTGGCTGAAGCTGGTTGCCGAGGGCAACCTGTTTGAGGCGGCGGAGCTGAGTCACCAGACCAATACGCTGCCCGAAGTATGCGGCCGTGTTTGCCCGCAGGATCGTCTCTGCGAAGGTGCCTGCACGTTGAATGACGGTTTTGGCGCTGTCACCATTGGCGCCTCCGAGAAGTACATCACCGATACCGCGCTTGCCATGGGCTGGCGCCCGGACATGTCCGGCGTGGTGCCAACCGGCAAGAAGGTGGCGATCATTGGCGCGGGCCCTGCCGGGCTCGGCTGTGCCGACGTGCTCACCCGCAACGGCGTCAAGGCGGTGGTGTTCGACCGCTACCCGGAGATCGGCGGCCTGCTGACATTCGGCATACCGGAATTCAAGCTGGAAAAATCCGTGATGTTCCGTCGCCGCGAAATTTTTGAGGGCATGGGGATCGAGTTTCGCCTGAATACCGAGGTGGGCAAGGACGTCGGCATCGATGAACTCATGGCCGAATACGATGCGGTATTCCTCGGCATGGGAACGTACGCGCCCATGCGTGGCAACTTCCCCGGCGAGAACCTGCCCGGCGTTTACAAGGCGTTGCCGTACCTGATCGGTAACGTCAATCACAATCAGGGCTGGGAACAGGATCCGCAGGACTACATCAATCTCAAGGGCAAGCGCGTGGTTGTGCTCGGTGGCGGTGACACCGCCATGGATTGCGTGCGCACCGCCGTGCGCCAGCAGGCCGAACACGTTATCTGCGCCTACCGGCGCGATGCCGAAAATATGCCCGGCTCGCGCAAGGAAGTGAAAAACGCGCGCGAGGAAGGTGTGCAGTTCATGTACAACATCCAGCCGATAGAAGTGGTGGAGTATTTCGGCCAGGCCTGTGGCGTGAAAATGATACGCACGGAACTGGGCGAACCCGATACCGACGGTCGGCGTCGTCCGGAGCCCATTCCCGGCAGCGAAGAAGTGCTGGAGGCGGATGCCGTGATTATCGCGTTTGGCTTCCAGCCGAACCCGCCTGAGTGGTTTGCCGATATCAGTGTGGAAACCAACGACTGGAATGGCGTGGTAGCGGAGGAGTTCCAGCCGCACCCGTTCCAGACCACCAACCCCAAAGTGTTTGCCGGCGGCGACATGGTGCGCGGCGCCGATCTCGTGGTCACCGCGATCTGGGAAGGTCGCCAGGCCGCCGAGGGCATACTGGATTATCTAGGCGTATAACGGCCCTCATGACAGAACTCAAAAATGACCGCCTGCTGCGCGCACTGCTGCGCCAGCCGGTTGATCGCACGCCCATATGGATGATGCGCCAGGCGGGACGCTACCTGCCCGAGTACCGGGCCACCCGCGAACAGGCCGGCTCCTTTCTCGATCTGTGCATGAATGCCGAGCTTGCCTGCGAAGTTACCCTGCAGCCCCTGCGCCGCTATCCCATGGATGCCGCGATCCTCTTCTCGGATATTCTCACCGTGCCCGACGCCCTGGGGCTGGGGCTGTATTTTGCAGAGGGCGAAGGACCGAAGTTTCGCAAGACGGTGCGCACGGAAGCGGATCTCGCGGCGCTCAACAGCATCCGCGCGGACGACGATCTGGGCTATGTGATGAATGCGGTGCGCACAATCCGCCGGGAGCTCGCGGGTTCCGTGCCGCTGATCGGTTTTTCCGGCAGCCCGTGGACGCTGGCCACCTACATGGTGGAAGGCGGTTCCTCACGCGATTTCGTGAACGTCAAACGCATGGCCTACGACCAGCCCGCGCTGATGCATGCGCTGCTTGAATTACTGGCCGATGCCGTGGCGGACTACCTGAGTGCGCAGGTGCGCGCGGGCGCCCAGGCGCTGCAGATTTTCGATACCTGGGGTGGCGCGCTGAGCGCGGCCGGCTACCGTGAATTTTCCTTGCAGTACATGCAACGCATCGTGAAACAGCTACCGCGTGAGGCAGATGGCCGCGAGGTGCCGGTGATTCTGTTCACCAAGGGCGGCGGCCAGTGGCTGGAAGCCATCGCCGATACCGGTGTACAGGCCGTGGGCATCGACTGGACCACCGATATCGCCTCTGCCCGCGAGCGGGTGGGCGAGCGTGTGGCGCTGCAGGGCAATATGGATCCCACGATGCTGTACGCCTCGCCGGAGCGCATCAGGCACGAGGTAGACAGTATTCTGGCGGGTTACGGCGAGGGCAGCGGGCACGTGTTCAACCTGGGCCACGGTATCACGCCGGGGGTGAACCCGGAGCACGTCACTGCCTTTGTCGATGCGGTGCTCGAGCTGTCACCCCGGTACCATCAGCAGAATTGACGCTCCCCGGGGCTGGCAGCCCGGTTGCTCAGCCCGCTTCCCGGCGCGCCGCCTCGGCGGCATCCGCGCAGGTGAAGCCGTGATCCATATCCAGTGCGGGCTGGTCGCTTGAGGGCCGGCCCACCACCTTCGCGGGTACGCCGGCCACCGTCGTGTGGGGCGGCACATCTTCCAGCACCACGCTGCCCGCACCTACCTTGGCGCCCTCGCCAACGCGGATATTGCCCAGGATTTTCGCCCCCGCGCTGATCAGTACGCCGTTGCCTATCTTCGGGTGGCGGTCACCTTCATCCTTGCCGGTGCCGCCGAGCGTCACGGATTGCAGGATGGAAACGTTGTTGCCCACGACAGCGGTTTCGCCAATCACCAGGCCGGTCGCGTGGTCGAGCATGATGCCGTGGCCCATGCGCGCCGCGGGGTGGATGTCGACGCTGAATTCCACCGACATGCGATTCTGGAAGAACAGCGCCAGTGGCTCGCGCCCGTTCTGCCACAGCCAGTGCGCCACACGCTGTGTCTGCAGTGCGTGGAAGCCCTTGAAATAGAGAAACGGAATGTAGAGCTCATGGCAGGCGGAGTCGCGTTCTTTCACTGCGCGCAGGTCGTCGCGCACCGCCGCGCGAATGCCGGCATCACTGTTCATCGCCTCGAGCATCACCTCGCGCAGCAGCAGGGACGACGCGGTTGGGCTGTCGAGCTGGCTCGCCAGGTGAAAACTGAGCGCCATCTCGAGCTGCGCATGGTTGAGAATGGTGGCGTGCAGGAAGCTGGCGAGAATGGGCTCCTCGCTGGCGTGTAGGCTGGCCTCCTCCCGAATCTGTTGCCAGAACGGGTCCGGACTGTTACTGGACATGGGTATACCTCGCTTGCGAGCCGGAACTGTAGCGTATTCGCCGGTTCGCGTCACGGCGCGAGGCTGGCCTGCAAACACCACAACGGGTGGCCGCTGTCCCGGTATTTCTGCTCGAAGCGGCTCAGCGGCACCACCTCGGGGGGGAGCTGCTGCACACGCGCCGCGGGCCTCCCCGCCAGTGCCAGGGCTGCACGGAACTCCTCCACGTAGAGCTGCCAGTTCGAGCGCAATTCCAGCGCACCGCCGAGCGCGAGCAGCGCTGCAAAGGCCGGATGCCCGTGGACGCGCCGCTTGAGATGCGCGGACTTCGGCCAGGGGTTGGGATACAGCAGGTAGTGGTGATCAAGGGTTTGCGCGTCTGCCGCCAGTAGTTGCCAGATGGCCTCGCAATCTGCCCGCAGCAGCAGGTAGTTGCTCCGGGCGTCTGGCTGCGGGCCCCTCGCGAGCCGGTGGGATGATTTGTCCACGCCCACCACAAAATGGCCCGGGTGCCGCCTGGCCAGGGTTTCGGTGCTGTGCCCGGTGCCGCAGAATGAATCCAGCACCAGGGGGCGTTGTTGTGCGTGCATGCCCCTGCGCAGCCGCGCGTAGGCGTCTAGATTGTGCGGCGACACCGGTGGCCGGTAGGCATGCGCGAGGTGTTTACGCACCAGCTCTGCCAGGCGTGGATGCAGCCCCGCCTGATTGGAGCTCACGCGTCGAGAAGTTGCCTGCACCTGCCGCACGCCTCCGTTGCAGTGAATCACGCCGCTATTTGATGTTGATCACGGCCGCTGCGATCATAGCGTTCGATAATGGGCAATTCCACAACAGGGCAACCGCATGCGCGATGATCTGCGCCCCTACTGGGTGAAAAAATGCTACATGGCTTTCCGGCACTGGTACTCGGAATATTTCATAGCGCCTGAATGCGAGAGCCTGGGGCCGCATCACATGTTGATGAAGCCGTGGTACGTGCATATCTCCGGCAATAATGTCCGTATCGGGCGCTGTTTCACCGCCATCGGCGAACCCGGCAATCGCGTGGAGTTGGGAGTGTGGGGCCGCAACGCCGGCGAGGGGCGTATCGAACTTGGCGATTGCTGCCTGATGAGCCCTGGCGCGCGCATCAGCGCGAGCGATGAGATTGTGCTGGGCAACGGTGTGATGCTGGCAAACGGCGCCTACATAACCGACTCCGACTGGCACCAGATTTACGATCGCATGGAGCGCCCGGAACCCGCGCCGGTGCATATCGGCGACAACGTATGGCTGGGAGACAACTCCCTGGTATTGAAAGGCGTGACCATCGGTGACAACAGCATCGTCGCCGCCCGCGCCGTGGTCACGCACGACGTGCCCGCCAATAGCGTGGTGGCCGGCAACCCGGCCAAGGTGGTGAAGGAGCTGGACCCGGAACGAACATTCCGTACGCGCATGGACTATTTCAGCGATCCGGCGGGGATGGAGCAGTTCATGGATGCAGTCGACCGCGAAGTACTCAAGGATAACGGCACGCTGCGCTGGCTGTGGTCGGTGCTGTATCCGCCCTCACGCAAGGCGCGCTGAGCCGCCGGCCGGCGCTCAGAACAGTTCCAGCGGTGGTTCCTGCAGGGCCGAGAGCTGTTCGCGCAACTCCAGGATGTGGTCTGCCCAGTAGCGATCGGTATTGAACCAGGTGAAGCTGCGCGGGAAAGCGGGGTCAGACCAGCGGCGGGCGAGCCACGCGGCGTAGTGCATCAGGCGCATGGTGCGAAGCGATTCAACCCAGCGCAACTGGCGCGGATCGAAATCGCTGAACTCGTTGTAACCCTCTGCCAGCTCCGACAGTTGCAGTTGGCGTTCGCTGCGGTCGCCGCTGAGAAACATCCACAGGTCCTGAATGGCCGGCGCCATGCAGCAGTCGTCCAGGTCCACGAAATGTGCGGTGTTGTCGCGCCAGAGAATATTGCCTACGTGGCAGTCGCCGTGCACACGCTGCAGTTCATCGGCGCCCACCTCGCCGTAGAGGGCGCCGACGGTCGCTACCAGGTCGGTGGTGAGCGATTCATAGGCGGCAATGAGATCGCGCGGAATAAAACCCTCGAGCAGGAACGCCCGGCTCTGCACCAGCATGCGCTCGACGCTCAGGCTCTCGCGTTCGCTGAATGTGGCGGCCTTGCCCACCGCGTGGATACGCCCCACGGTCCTGCCCAGCACCAGCAGGTTGTCGAGATTGGATAGCTCCGGCGGATAGCCGCCGCGCCGACGGAACAGGGCGAAGCGGAAGCCCTCGAAGTGATGCAGGCTTTCGCCGCTGCTGTCGGTTATGGGCGCGACCACCGAAAGGTCGGCATCAACCAGTTCGTGGCTGAAGGCGTGTTCCTCGAGAATCTGCGCATCGCTCCAGCGCCCGGGGCGGTAGAACTTGGCGATGAGCGGTTCGGCGTCTTCGATACCCACCTGGTACACGCGGTTTTCGTAACTGTTCAGTGCCAGCAGGCGGGCATCGCTGAGATACCCGCACGACTCGACGGCCGCGATCACTCTGTCCGGGTTCAGCCTGTCATAGGGATGCTCGTTCATTGTGGGTCGTTCGCCTCCATCAGCAGCCCGGCACTCTTGATCTGCGCGAAGAGCTGGTCGCCGGGCGCAAGTTGCAGGCCGACGGCAGACTTGCGCGTAATCCGGCCGAGCAAAAACTGTGAGCCCAATGCCAGGCGCACCAGGGTATGCGCGCCCTGCGTGCGCTGCAGTTCGCTGACGGTAACCGGCAGAATATTCAATATGCTGCTCTCTTTGGGCCTGTGCCGGCAGAGGCTGACATCCCTCGCCGGAATGCGCACACGGCGCACGGTGCCCGGCGGGTGGGGAAGCTGGTTGACATACAGGGTTTGTCCTTCCACCGACAGTTCGGTGAGTTCGAAGTTTTCATCGTGACCGAGCACGGTAGCACGGACTATGGCCGCGGCGCGTTCGTCCTGCGCCAGGCGGGTATCGAGGCGGCTGCAAAGTTGCAGCAGCGGGCCGTGTTCCACCACGCGGCCACCCTCGAGCAGGAGCAGATCGTCGGCGAGCTGGGTAAGCTCTTCCAGCGCGTGGCTCACGTAGAGAATGGGTAGCTCAAGTTCCGCTGCCAGCCGCTGCAGACAGCGCAGGCAGTGCCGGCTCGCGGCGTCGTCGAGGTTGGCCAGCGGCTCATCGAGCAGCAACAGCCGCGGCGCGGTGAGCAGCGCGCGGCCGATCGCCACGCGTTGCTGTTGCCCCGCCGAGAGCGTGTCAGAGCGCTGTGCAAGCAGCGCTTCCAGTTCCAGCCAGGCGATGACGTCCGCCATCTCCGGGCCCTGCCGGTTGTCCCGGCGCGTCAGCGCATAACGCAGGTTGCCCAGCACATCGAGGTGCGGGAACAAACGCGCATCGCTGAATACGTAGCCGATCTGGCGTTGCCAGGGCGGCAGCTTTTGCCCCGCCGCCTGCCAGTGTTCACCGTTGAAAGCGATGCGCGCGTTGTCGCCCGCATCGCGCAGCCCCGCGATGCAGTCGAGCAGTGTCGTTTTGCCGCTGCCGGAAGGCCCGCAGATAGCGGTTACGCGATCCGTGGGAATGTCGCATTGCACTTGCAGCGTGAAACCCTGCTCGCCCGCGCACTGAATATCCAGGCTCAGCGCGTTCATGCCTGCAACCGCCAGACGCGCGGACCTTCGCGGCGATAGAGGAAAAACAGCAGCAGCAGGGAGAACACCACCAGGGCGCCGGCCAGCCGATGCGCTTCGGCGAACTGCAGCGACTCGACATGATCGTACAGGGCGATGGACAGCACCTGCGTCTCGCCCGGTATGTTGCCGCCGATCATCAGCACCACGCCGAATTCACCCACGGTATGCGCGAAGCCGAGGCTCGCGGCGGTGACGAAACTGCGCGCGCTGAGCGGCAGCACGATCGAGCGGAACTGGTCGAAGCGGCTGGCGCCCAGCGTGGCGGCCGCGTCCAGCAGACCACCCGGAATGCGCTGGAAAGCGCCCTGCAGCGGTTGCACCACGAAGGGCATCGAGTAGATGACCGACCCTATCACCAGGGCGCTGAAACTGAAGGCCAGGCGTTCGCCCGTGAGCGCTTCCCAGGCGCGCCCCAGCGCGGTATCCGGCGCGAACATCAGCAGCAGGTAGAAGCCGAGCACGGTGGGCGGAAGAATCAGCGGCAGTGCGACCAGCGCCTCGATCAGCGCGGTGGAACTGCCGTGGCGCCGCGAGAGCCACCAGGCCAGGGGCGTGCCCAGCAGCAGCAGGATCAGCGTGGTTACCGAGGCGAGCGCGACGGTCAGGTAGATCGCATCGAGTTCGGCGCTGTTCAGGGGCAAGGGTCGTAGCCGGCGTGAATAATCTGGGAGCGCACGGTAGCACTTCTGATCCACTTCAGATAGCGCTGCAGGCTGTCACCCTCGCCGAGCACCAGCGCGAACTGTTGCAGCGGCCGGTGCCAGCTCGCCGGTATGGGTACCGGCTCCGCGGGCGCCAGCGCGAGCGGAATCAGCGCGAGATCGGCCGCGCCGCTGTGCCAGATCTGGTAGGCCTGGGCCACGTTGTTGCCGCGCACCAGGGTGCGTGCCGCGCCGGGCAGGTAGGCCTCGCGCGCGAGCACATCCAGGGCCGCTTCCCCGTAGGGCGCGGTGGCGGGGTTGGCGATGGCGACGCTCACATCGGCGCGCGCGAGGTCTGCCAATTCGCCGCCCACCAGAACCAGCCGGCCGCTGGCGTAGCAGAACGCGGCGGCGGCCTCGGCGATACCGCCGGCGATGAGCGCTTCGGGACGTTCGCGATCGGCGGAGAAAAACACATCGTAGGGCGCGCCATGCAGAATCTGGGTGGCCAGCACCCCGCTGGAAGCGCTGCTCAGGCGCACCTCGATACCGGTGCGCTGGGTGAAATCCTCACTCAGGCGCTGCAGAACCGGTTTGAAATTCGCCGCCACCGCCACCCGCAGCGGTTCCGCCGCCAGCACGGGCAGACATATCGAGCACAGCACAGCGGCAATAAAACGCATGACAGTTCCTGCAAGCTGGCGGTCAACCGGCGGGCGCCGGCGTGCGCGCCAGACACCACACTTCTATATGCGCAGCCCCGGCGGCGGCAAGTTCATGGGCAATCGCCGCGGCGGTCGCGCCCGTGGTGAGCACGTCGTCGACGATGGCGATGCGCAGATTGTCACACGGCCCCAGCACTGTAAAGGCGCCGCGCAGGTTCGCCTTGCGCTCGCCGGCGCCCATGCCGGACTGCGGCCGGGTGGCGCGATTGCGGCGCACGAGAGTGGGGTGCACCGCGGCCTGCACAGGGCTCCCACGCTGCCTCTGTAGCTGCCTCGCCAGCAGCTCCGCCTGGTTATAGCCGCGCCGCCAGCGCCGCTGCCAGTGCATGGGCGCGGGTACCATCAGGTCAATGTTGTGGCTGTGGGTGGCTCCCCGATGCCACAGGTCAGAGAGGAGCGGGGTAAGCCAGCGCTCACTCTGGTACTTCCAGCGCTGGATGATATGGGCCATGTGTTCGTCGTAGATCCAGGGTGCGATGGCTTGTGCAAAGGGCGGCGGGTGTGTCAGGCAGGCGCCGCAGATGGCGCCGCCCGCCGCTAGCGAAGAGCGGGCGCCCGGCATTGGCGCGGGCAGCGAAATGGCGCAGCGCCGGCAGGCGTGAGCATTGCGCACGAGGTCCGCGCGGCAGCCCGCGCACATTGGCAGGGGGCTGTCGCTGCGCAGGCCGCAGAGTGCACAGCGCTGTGGGAAGAAGGCGTCAGCGAGTAGCCTGCCCAGGCTGTTAACCATAATTACCTCCTCCGGTTGACAGGATGTCCGGCCGCCGTATCATTAGCCGCTGCCATCCATTCCTTTTGCCCGGCGGAACCTGTTATGTCTGAAGAGCGTGCTGTCTATCACGTCACACCCATGAACAAGCCGGCGGACGACCTGCGCCACGACTGGACGCGCGCTGAAATCGAGGGCCTGTTCGCGCTGCCCTTCAACGACCTGCTGTTCCGTGCGCACAGCGTGCATCGTGAGTATTTTGACCCAAACCGCGTGCAGGTGAGCACATTGCTTTCCATCAAAACCGGCGCCTGCCCGGAAGACTGCGCGTACTGTCCGCAGAGCACGCGCTACGACACCGGCCTCGAAGTGGAACAGTTGATGGCGGTGAACGAGGTGCTGGAGCAGGCCCGGGCCGCCGCCGCCTCGGGCGCCACGCGGTTCTGCATGGGCGCCGCCTGGCGCTCGCCGAAAGACCGCGACATGCCGCAGGTGGTGGCCATGGTGAAGGGCGTGAAGGCGCTCGGTCTGGAAACCTGCATGACGCTCGGCATGCTCAGCGACAGTCAAGCGGAGGAACTGGCCGGGGCGGGGCTGGATTACTACAACCACAACCTGGACACCTCGCCGGAGTACTACGGTGACATCATCACCACCCGCACCTATCAGGATCGGCTGGAAACGCTGGAGCATGTGCGACGCTCGGGCATGAAGATCTGTAGCGGCGGGATCGTGGGCATGGGCGAGGAGCGCGGCGACCGCGCGGGCCTGCTGGAACAGCTCGCCAACCTGCCACAGCACCCGGAAAGCGTGCCGATCAACATGCTGGTGCGAGTGGAGGGTACGCCGCTGGCCGGGGAGGAAGATCTCGATCCCTTCGAGTTTATTCGCACCATCGCCGTGGCGCGGATTCTGATGCCCGCGTCTCACGTGCGGCTCTCTGCAGGGCGCGAAGCCATGAACGAGCAAATGCACGCGCTGGCCTACTTCGCGGGCGCCAACTCGATATTCTACGGCGAGAAACTGCTGACCACACCGAACCCGGAAGCCAACGCGGATATGGCGCTGTTCACGCGCCTGGGCATTCAGCCGGAGGAACACACACTCAGTGAGGCGCCCGCCACCCCGGACCCGCGTTTCTACGACGCGGCAGCGCACTAGCCCGGCCCCGCTTCGCGGCCGGCTTTAGCCATGGGCGGATTCGCCGAACGACTCGCGCACGCATTGCGCGAGCGCGAGGCCGATGGGCTGATGCGCCAGCGGCTGACGCTGGAATCCGCCCAGGGGCCGGTCATCCGCCTGGGCGGGCGCGAGTGCGAGTACCTGAATTTCTGCAGCAACGATTACCTGGGCCTCGCGGCGCATCCGCAGGTGGTGGCGCGGTTTCGCGCGGCGGCGCAGGAATACGGCGTGGGCAGCGGCGCCTCGCACCTCGTGTGCGGCCACAGCACGCCGCACCATGCGCTGGAAGAGGCGCTGGCGGCCTTCACCGGGCGCGAACGGGCGCTGCTGTATTCCAGCGGCTACATGGCGAATACCGGCGTACTCACCGCGTTGCTGCGCCGGGGCGACAGGGTATATGAAGATCGATTGAACCATGCCTCGCTGCTGGACGGTGGCCTGTACAGTGGCGCGCGGTTCGCGCGTTTCGCCCATAACGACCCGGCAGCGCTGGCGCGCAAACTCGCGGCGGCGAGTGGCACCGACAGCGATGGCGCCAGCCTGGTGGTGGTGGACGGCGTGTTCAGCATGGACGGCGACAGCGCCCCGCTGGGTGAGCTGGCGCAATTGTGCGCCGCCCACGATGCGTGGCTGATGGTGGATGACGCCCACGGTTTCGGTGTGCTCGGCGAGCGCGGCGCCGGCAGCACGGAAGAGGCGGGGCTCGGCGCCGACGACGTACCGATACTGATGGCCACGCTGGGCAAGGCCCTGGGTACCGCGGGCGCCTTCGTCGCGGGCTCGCAACTGTTGATAGACAGCCTGCTGCAGTTTTCGCGCAACTACATCTACACCACGGCGTTGCCGCCCGCCGTCGCCGCGGCGAGCCTGGAAGCGCTCACGCTGCTGCAGGCCGAGCCCTGGCGACGCGGGCGGCTGGCTGAACTGGTGGCCCGCTTCCGCGCCGGCGCGGCCCAGCTCGACCTGCCCCTGCTGGCATCCCACAGTGCGATTCAGCCGCTGCTGGTGGGCGAGGCACGGCGCGCGGTGGCGCTCAGTGAGCGCCTCGCGGAGAGCGGCTGCCTGATCAGTGCCATTCGCCCGCCCACGGTGCCGGCGGGCACCTCGCGCCTGCGCATCACCCTCAGCGCGGCGCACACAGAAGCGCAGGTGGACCACCTGCTGGCGCTGCTGGCAGACAGTTGGCGGCAGCACTGAGATGGATGTGAAG
>TARA_R110002073_G_scaffold227959_1_pt1 | contig 42103 bp, 20 predicted proteins | sample TARA_R110002073 | Tara Oceans TARA_R110002073 (sample SAMEA4397174) | marine metagenome | biome: Polar Biome; feature: [DCM] deep chlorophyll maximum layer (ENVO:01000326); material: water (ENVO:00002006), including particulate matter (ENVO:01000060) such as... | depth 40 m
TTCGGGAGAGGTACGCGGTATGTAAATCAGCCGAAAAGCGGCATCAACAAACTGCACGACCTCTTTGCCGGGAGTGGTGAGCCCTCTTTAGCGACCAATCGATCGATCCCTGACTCAACTAAACATGTGCACGTCGTACCTTTTCGGTGATCTAACAATCACAGATGCTTCACGAGGTCTTGTATAATTCGCCCATACGTTCGGTGGGCCACCGGATCGCGACGACGCCTATCCCTCATGTGCACTGGCGTACGAACGCCGGCCGGTTTTGACAGTACAAACTTTCGCCTCTAAGCAGTTCGGCAGGAATGATCGGGTAGAACCTCACGTAGGCGAGTCTCTCTGAGACTCGCAAATGACAGCATCTCGGAGAGACGCCGCTACGTGATAAAGCCAGAGGATTCCCGCTCACGTGCTTTTATCAGTGACACACGGCGTTCGCCGCATACGTTCTCGAATGGAGTCAATTCTCTTGGAAGTCGCAATACTGGGTGCTGGCGTCGCGGGTTTGGCTTCGGCGATTGCGTTGAAGAAAGTCGGCATCGCGGTCCGTGTGTTTGAACGCAGAGAATCGGTGCACAATCTTGGTGCTGGCGTCGTGTGCTGGCCCAACGCAACCTTTGTGCTCTCGGAGCTCGGAATCCTAGATGAGCTGATGGCTGTCGCTGGACGAATCACCGCGATGAGACGCTTCACGCGAAACGATGTCGAGCTTGGGATTCTGGATGTTGGACAACTCGATGATGAGATGGGATTTCCCAGCCTCGCGGTGCTGCGTGAATATCTGATGCGAGTGCTGCTGAAACGTGCCGAAGAGTGCGAAATTCCAATTGCCTTCAACGCACACGCTACCTCAATTGAGCGCACTGGCGACTGTTGCCAAGTCATGTTCGATGATGGCAATTCCATTTCGCCAGCGCTTATCATTGGTGCGGACGGAAGAATGGACTCCAAAGCACGTCAATTCATCACGAATGACAATCGACCTGTCTATCAAGGATTCGTCAATTGGATTGGTATCCACCGATGGGAACAACCCGAATTCGACCGTTTGGAAGTCCATGACTATTGGGGTGTTGGAGCACGTTTTGGAGTTGTCCCCGTATCTGCGCACACCGCCTACTGGGCGGGCGGCCTGGCTGTGTCGGATGTGTCGCTCGCCCAAGATCACCCCAGCATCGATCAGCTGAAGCAAGCGTTCGACGACTGGCCCGATCCCGTTGGCGAGATCGTACGATCCGCATCGGACAGCAAAACAAAATGCGTGCCACTTTTCGATCATAACCCCGTGCCGAACTGGCATCGAGACAATGTGCTGATGATAGGAGACGCGGCGCATGCGGCGCTTCCAACATCGGGCCAGGGAGCTGCTCAAGCGTTGGAGGATGCTTGGTTCCTTGCTCGCGAAATTTCTGCGTCAGCAGGTGATCTGGAAACCGCGATGGCTGAGTTCACTCGAAAACGATTCAACAAGACGACTCGAGTCATCATGGGCGGGCGAGCTTTCGCGTCCAGCTTGTTTGAATCCGACGCGAAAGCTTGTGCGTTACGTGATCAGAAAGCGGTCGAAACAGACTACACCGCAATGGCTTCGGGAATGGCCTCTGCTTGGAGCGATGGACTGCCAATTGGCGGACAGCACTAGCTTGGGCTGCTAAAACTTGATGGTTGACGCGGAAGATGTGGCGTTGGTTTTGCTTCCGTCCCACGCCCCAAAGGGGCAGCTCTAAGATAGCCCCAGGCATCGCCTGGGGTTCGTTGCGGAGACTCCGACTTGAGCCCCAACGGAGCGGCCCTAAGGAAGACTCCCCAAGAACCTGCTAGGACCGCCCCGTTGGGGCTTTGCAAACTTGGTCCCGCCACAAACCAGGGCGTTGCCCTGGGCTGGCATAGGGCTGCCCCGTTGGGGCGAAGTCGTGGGACAATACAGACGCCGTCCAAAGCGGTGCCAATCCCAAGAATCTGGCAGTCCAGCACTCGCCAGAACGCCAAGCCGCCGGTCTTCAGTTTTCAAGTGGAACATCGATCGCATACATTACGACGGGAGTAGCAATTCACCGGAATTCTGTTGGTCAGGCATCTTGGCAAATGACAAACCGCGATCGCGACACTCTGATCACAACCATTCGGATTCAAAATCAGATCGGTTCATGCTGTCGACTACAGACATCAACGAGTTGTCGAAGAAACGCATGTGGATACTTATCCCCGCTGCAACCGTTGGTGTTGCGGTCATGCTTGCATATTTTGCGGTGGTTGCCGCGTGGCGTGACTCCTTGGTGGCCTCTGCGAGGCAAAGCTTTGGTGAATCGACCGCGGATGCACTGCCCATCGTGTTGATTCTTCCTTCGATTGGATTCTTTCTCACTGCGTTGATCTGGGGCGAACACAAATCCAAACGCCACGCATTGATCTGCCCCAACTGCAACGTAGACCTATCCCGGTCCACGAAGCGCGTGGCGGCAACAAGGTGCTGCAACTCTTGCGGTAAGCAGATCGTGGAGGGACCGCGAACTCATGGTCCCGAAGCATTTGAGCGACGTTCCCGAATTGAGCAACGAAAGTTTCTTATCTACTGGTTCTGGGCGTGGCCGATCTTGGGATCGTTGATGATTGGCTACCATTGGCTTTCGCCAACCGGATTCGAGGACTGCCCACACATGCTATTCATGCCGGGACTCATCGGCACGACCGCATCCGGCTGGGCATTTGCTCGAACGCTGGACAAACGTTATCTTCTACAGCTTGCGGGGTCTGCGATGGTGCTCTGCATTGGTTTCAGCGTTTTCTGGTGACACCAAGGTTCAGACGAATGAGGCGATGATACGAAGTCGCAGGACTGTCGTTTCTGACAATCAAAACCAACTTCCGCAGCTCAGTCATCGCGGCCACTATAGATCAAAAAATGGACGCTCCACGTTTCTGCATCGAACGCCCCGCAAACAACCTACGTTTCTACGTCGGTTTGGCGGTCTCTGCATGCGTCACAATTGTTTGGTTTCTGTTGGCAGCAACAGAAGCAGAACACTGGATGGCATACCCTCTCGCAACGTTTCATTTGGTCGGTCTGATCGTCATTGCTGTTCGCCGACCGAGTACAAAAATCGTCATTGAACGTGACACGATCTCTTGGTTCGGGGACGGACTATTTTGGCCCACTTCCAATCTGGTGTCGTTTATCGAAATCGAGTCCGTCGAATTGCAGGTGTCCGGCGATCACCAGTTAATTCTACTTCACAATCGGTTTTCCGATCCTTGGGTGATACGAGACAATTTCTTCACCGATGCGAGGGTTGTTCTGGCGGCCATCCGCGAAATCCGACCGTCTCTGCCAATATCTGACCAGGGAATGTCATGACAGCGAAGAGCGGTGGCTTTCAGTCACAGGACAAACGCCTTTAATGCAAGCAGAGACTCTATTCCTCGCTTGCATGACGAATGTCAGCTTGCTCCGGCCTGGATATGCACACTGAGGGTTGGTGCTGCCCGTTCCAGTGAACTTGGTCGTCAACGCGTTGAGTCAGATCGCAACACTGCGGCCGGATCTAAACATTGAGCAAGCGTGTCGGATCTGCGTGTCTAGCGGAACCACTGAGCCAACGCGGTTGCGTGCAGTTGCTCGTAGGCGTTGACGGTCGTTGACTCATTCACGTCAGGCCGCAGGAACTCCGCGATCATTTGATCGGTTTGGTCGACCTTGCTTTCGATTCGGTGCATCCACAAAGACTTCAACGTCCCGATGCTGTCGAACAAGTCGGCTCGCATCATCATCATGACGCTGTCGGCGACGCCTTGATTCGCGGCGGGCAAGGAGGCTTGCTTGGCAACGTGCTTTTGAAATCCCTCGGTCATCGCGGCGCGTGTCAGCCAAGCGACGGTCTCGTGCGACGGAGTGGTACTGCATTCCCTCGCGGCGGTCGCGTGAGACTGTGTCCGGGTGAGGTCCATTCCGAATCGCGTGAGTTCAGAATCGTAGGCAGCCAGGCTGCCAATCAGAACATCGATCCATCGCTCGGTGACACGTCGTAGTCGGTTGAGCCTCACCGCGTCAGAGACGCTGCAACCGCGACGATCCAAGATCGCCCATTGGACTCGGTTGCGTGCTTCCAGATGAGACAAATGGATGGCTTGCGTGATCGGCGAACACTCATCCGTTCCGTTTCGCCGGTCGATGCCATCCCCGATCGCGGCCACGACACGTGTCAGCACTTCGCTGGCCAGAATCTCTTCCAGCACACCCATGTGGTCGGTCCACCAACATCGCATGCGGTAGAAGTCACCCGTTGCTTTGACGCGATTGAACCTGGCCATGACCTGATGCCAAAGGTCCAATCGATTTCGCGATGCCGACCAATATTGCGCAATGGCCTCGGGCGAGATCGGTCGGCGCTGCAACAGCATCGCTGGCCCATGATAGGCCAGGACGGAAGCAAGTTCGGTTAGCTGAACAACGTGCATGCAGAAACACTGGTAACAAGTCGGAAGACCTCCGCGGTCGAACCGATACCTATTTGCAGACGCCGCGCCGTCGGCACCTTTCCACCAGCGTTTTCATCGCAAGTCACTGCGAATGGGTGACTTACGGAAAGAGGGCCCTGTCGGCCGCGTCCGCACATGCCGTCAAACGTTGTAAAAACGCCACACGAAGTGGAATCCTTGCAACGCGAAACGTTGTCGATACGAGGACGTTTTCGGGGGGCAAAGTTCCCTGCCTGTGTAAGGTTGCAGACGCTCCCCGCAAAAATTCCCGGCAGCATCGCTACTCAGAAACAGCCCGCACGAACGGATCGCTCCATTTTTCGTCCGTCAGAATCGTGCGGTCGGTCAGCGTTTTCAGGAACGCGACCAGAGCCACTTTGGGCACTTCGGGCAGCCCCATCCCGTTGGCAGAGAAGTTCTCCAGCCGTCCGTCCAGGTTCGGATGCGGTTTGATGCTCCAGTTGTAATGCTCGACGACTTGGTCAAGCGTGTGGAATCGTCCGTCATGCATGAACGGTCCGGTCAGTTCGACGTTTCGGAGCGACGGGGACTTGAACCGGCCGCGATCCATTTCAGCATTGCTGACCGCCCCCACACCCAAGTCAACGTCGTCCGTGTCCGCATCGACGCCGTTGACGGCAGGAGTCGTCATGGTGAAAAAGGCTGTTTGACGAGGCGGTCGCTTGGACGAATCGTATGGCTCGTCGGGCCGATGGGGATTGAACGGCAACGCGTTGCTCATGTGGCACGACGCACAATTGGCTCGCCGAAGAAAGACGTCCTTCCCCAGGTTCTCTTGTTCGTTGAAGTTTGGAAACGGCCTGCGATACGAACCGGCTTTTGCCAAACCAATGTCGTACTTCGATTGATAGGAAACGATCGAGCGAACAAATTGAGCCAACGCTTTCGCGACTCGATCGACCGTGACATCCGAAGACCCGAACGCTTTGATGAACAGAGGCGGGTAAATCGGGTCCGCCGCCAATTGCGGAATCAACTTGTCCAGCTCATGGCCCATTTCGATTGGGTTTTCGATAGGCATCAAGACTTGTTGTTCCAACGTGCGAGCACGCTCGTCCCAGAAGAAGCGACCTCGTTGATAGAAACGAGCGTTCACAAGACTCATCGAATTGCGAGCGACCTTCTTTCCGTCAAAACCAACGCTCAATGGTTCGTCATCGGTGAACGACAACTCTTGTTTGTGGCACGACGCACACGAAACCGTTCCGTTGGCCGATAGCGATTCGTCGTAGAACAACACGCGTCCCAGCGTCGCACCGTGATCGGTCAGCGGGTTGTCCGGCGGAGTGTTGTCGAAACGTTCGACTGCGGACCGAAAGTGTTCCGGCCAATCAATGTCGCTGTAGTTGAAAGGCGTCTCCGGCAGATTCAACACTCGCGTCTCAAACGCCCCGCCCTGCTCCGCCGCGTTCGACGACTTTGGAACGGGTTCCGCCGCCACACCAATTTCGTATCCGATAGAAAACCAGCCCATCCAGCACACAGCGACAAGCACGCTCACCGCCCTGCCCCGAACCATTCGTGAAGCAGTCCCTACGAAATGCGGATTCGTCATGATTGGCATCGTGGCGTTTTCTTTGGAAAGCGATTTTTGACTCCGCGAGTTTAGCATTTTCACCGGACCTTTTCGCGGGCCGTTCTAAATCGAATGACCGCTGCACCGCCCTGCTCCGCCGCCGCGCCGCGTGCGTCGCTGGCGGGTGGTGTGAATCAGCTCATTTGCGAGAACCGCGACAATCGGCGGCCAAAACGCCGGCAAACAGGGCAGAAATTTGCAAACGCCAAACGCGAGTTTCTCTCGGCTGGCTCAGCGGGTACAAACGTTGGCTGACGCGCACCCTCGAAAAGGATTTTGCTGAATGTCGGATACGATCATCGCTCCCGAAATGAACATTGAAGCGGCGACGGAAATTCCCGAAACCAAACCGTTTGTTCACCTCCACTGCCACAGCCACTACAGCCTGCTCGATGGAGCCGGCGACATTGGAAAATTGGTCAAGCGAGCCGTTGATCACGGGATGAATGCGCTGGCACTGACCGACCACGGCAACCTGCACGGAGCGCTCGAGTTCTATCGCAAGGCAAAAGACGCCGGCATCAATCCGATCATCGGATACGAAGCCTACATCGCACCGGGAAGTCGATTCGACAAAGGTGGAGCAAGTAGCAGCAAAGCGGCGAGCTATCACCTGACGCTATTGGCTCAAAACCGAACCGGGTTCAAGAACCTGATCAAGCTGGCGTCGGCCGCGTCGCTCGAAGGTTTCTACTTCAAGCCGCGAATCGATAAGGAGATTCTGGAGAAGTACAACGAAGGGATCGTGTGCTTGTCTGGATGCGTCAGCAGCGAATTCAGCCGCGCGATTCTGAAGGGGATTCAAACCAAAGAACACGAGGAAGAAGCCAAGAAGATTGCGGGTTGGTTCCACAAGGTCTTCGGTGATCGTTACTTCATCGAGATCATGAACAACGACGTCGACATCCAACGCACCCAGCTCGAAGGTGCCGTCGACATTGCCAACAAGATGGGCCTGCCTTTGGTTGCGACCAGTGATTGCCACTACGTCAATCAAGAGGACGCGGAAGCACAAGACATCATGTTGTGCATCAACACCGGTCGTTTCCGAACCGACAACACGCGGATGAAGATGGAGAACGATCAGTTCTTTCTTCGCAGTCCGCAGCAGATGTACGAGAAGTTCCCGGGACTGGAAGACGCCGTCGGTCGTAGCCAAGAGATCGCTGACACCGTCGACATTCAGCTGGAGTTCAACAAGTACTTCTTCCCGAGCTTCCCCTGCCCGGACGAGCTGACGCCGCTGGATTACCTGCGAAAGCTTTGCGAGCAGGGATTGATGGAACGCTACGAAGGCGATGACGAGCGGATCATCGATGGAAAGCTATCCGATGAAGTGATGGCTCGTCTGGATCGCGAATTGGACGTGATCGAAAAGCTGGGCTACCCGACCTACTTCCTCATCGTTTGGGACTTCGTCAACCACGCTCGTGACATCGGGATCAGTGCCACCGCCCGGGGTTCCGGGGTGGGTGCGATTGTGTGTTACGCGCTTTACATGTCGCACGTTTGTCCGCTGCGATACGACTTGCTGTTCGAGCGATTCCTCGATGAATCGCGAACCGAGCCACCCGATATCGATATCGACTTCGAAAAGGAACGTCGGATCGAGGTCATCGACTATGTGAAAGAACGCTACGGCAGCGAGATGGTCTGCCAGATCGGAACATTCGGAACGCTGGCAGCAAAGGCCGCGATCAAGGACACCGGTCGCGCGCTGGGCATTCCGCTTTCTCGCGTCAACCAAATCACGGAGTTGGTGCCCGATGAGCTGAAGATCACCATCGCAAAGTCGCTCGAGAAGAGCGCCGACCTGAAGATGATCTACGACGGCGACCCGGAAATCCGCGAGTTGCTCGATCTGGCGATGAAGATCGAAGGGCTGGCTCGCAACGTCGGCACACACGCCGCCGCCGTTGTGATCGCCGACAAACCGTTGACCGAATACGTGCCGCTTGGCCGCGTCCCCGGAAAGCAGGATGTGATCACGCAGTGGGCGATGGTCGACGTGGAAGCATCCGGTTTGTTGAAGATGGACTTCCTTGGTCTTCGCAACCTGACGATCCTTTCGCGAACGGTGAAGTTGGTCGAACAAACGACCGGTACCACCATCGATCCGCTGAAATTCCCACTGGATGACAAACCGTCCTACGCTTTGCTGCAACGCGGCGAAACGAAGGGTGTTTTTCAACTCGAGTCCGGCGGGATTCGCGATTTGCTTCAGCGGATGAAGCCCGACACGTTCAACGACATCATCGCAACGGCGGCTTTGTATCGTCCCGGTCCGCTCGAGGGCGGGATGGTCGACGATTACGTCAACATCAAGCACGGGCGGCAGCAACCGGAGTACAAGCACCCGGTCTTGAAAGAGATCTTGGAAGAGACCAACTCGATCATGGTCTACCAAGAACAGGTGATGCGGATTCTCAACCGCCTCGGTGACGTGCCGCTGGCCAAAGCATACACGTGTATTAAGGCGATTAGTAAAAAGAAGCAGGCACTGATCGATGCCAACCACGATGTCTTTATCGCCGGTTCGATCAAGAACGGTTTGGCGGAAAAGGACGCCGAGGACATTTGGAACCTGATCGTCAAGTTCGCCGGTTACGGTTTCAACAAGTCGCACTCCACCGCGTACGCCTTGGTCGCGTATCAAACGGCATACTTGAAAGCCCACTACCCCGTCGAGTTCATGGCAGCGTTGCTGTCCAGCGACATCTCGGGGCGGAACTTCAAACGCAAGGACGCGCTCGTTGAGCACATGGAAGATTGCGATCGGATGGACATCGAGGTTCTGCCTCCCAATGTCAATCAATCCGACGCTGACTTCGGAGTGCTGGACGGCAAAATCCCGTTTGCGTTGTCTGCCATCAAAGCCTGCGGCGGATCCACCGCGATCAGCATTGAAGAAGAACGCAAGAAGAACGGACCGTTCAAAGACATCTTTGACTTCTGCGAACGAGTCGACCCGCACGACTGTAACCGCAGCTCGATCGAAACGTTGATCAAAGCCGGTGCGTTTGATTGTTTTGGTGCGAAACGCAGCCAACTGGCCGCGGTGCTGGAACGGGCGATGCAAGCCGGAGCGAAGGTTCAAGCTGACAAAAAAACCGGCCAAGCAAGCTTCTTCGACGCGTTTGAAGAGGAAGACGATGCCGATTCAAACGGCGAGTCCAGTGCCGCGGTGCCGTTGCCCGACATCGAAGAATGGCCGGACCGCGAAAAGTTGTTGGCTGAAAAAGAAGTCTTGGGTTTTTACCTCGACAGTCACCCGCTGGCTGAGTTTGAAAACAAGCTGGCGACGTTCCGTACGCACACCACCGAGTCCATGGCGGATTGCAAAGACCGCGATGAAGTCATCGTTGGTGGGATGATCAGCAGCATCAAAATCGCTCACACCAAAAACCCCAAACCGGGTGCGCCCAGCAAGTACGCCAACTTTGATCTCGAAGACATGGCTGGCAGCGTTCGCTGCATTTGTTGGCCGAAGGGATTCGCCGTTTGTGGTGAACGAATTCAGCCCGATGCCGTGGTGCTAGCCAAAGCCAAGATCGACCGACGCGGGGGTGGGGATGAAATCAACCTGATCATCGACGAGTTGACACCGCTGGACGAACTGGATTCACGGTACACGCACGGCATTCGGATTCGTTTGGACGAAGCCGAGCACGACGAGAAGACGGTGTCCAACGTGCGTGAAATCGTTCGCGGCTACCCGGGCAACAAGGATTTGTTGTTGGCGATGCAGTTGTGCGAAGGAGAGACGGTGCACTTCAAAGCCGACAAATTCCGAGTCGACATCACGCCGCAGCTTCGCGAACGCCTGGACGATCTTCTCGGAACCGGTCACTACAAACTGCTCATGAGCAAACCCAAACGCTGACCTGTGGTCCTGAGTCCCTGTGGCACTTTCCACTTCCCAAACAAAAACCACGCGGGCCGACAGCAGCCCGCGTGGTCAGAATTGATCGTCTGGTCAGCCGGACTCAGGCGTCTTTCTTCTTGCCTTTGCCTTTTCCGCGTCCCTTGCCTTTGCCCTCACCGCGTTCTTTCGTGGCGGTCATTTGCTTGCGGGCTTGTTCGGGCAATGCTGCCATCTGTTCGGGGGTCAGCATGCCCGCCACCGATGCGCGGAGTGAACGAACCGCTTTCTGTTGCTTGCTGAACAGGGCCTGTTCTTCTTCGCTGAAGCCTTCGTTCAACTTCGCAGCCAACTCCTTGCCCTTCAAACCAGCTTCACGAGCTTCCTTCTGAGCATCGTTTCGCTTCTTCATCAGTTCGGGGGTCAGGCCTTCCTCCCGCAGATCTTTGACTTGTGCGGTGAAGCTCTTCTTGGCTTCGTTCCATTTCTCTTTCTGCTCGTCCGTCAATTCGACCTTCTCGAGCGTCTTGCCTAGGTTCCCGGCCATCCATGCACCGGCGTCTCGATTTCCGGCCCGCTTTTTCTTTCCTTCGGGTTTGTCATCCGCGGACGCAGAAGCAGCCAAACAAGCAATCAATGCCAACGCGATCAAGTGTTTCATCCAAGTTTCTCCAAGAGAGGAAGGGGCGATGGGGAAGAATGTACCGTCATCAAACCCGTGCGGGGGATTAAGTTCTGCAAAACCGTCATAACGCGGCACGAAGTTGTGATCTCGGGTGCTGGAATCGGCCGCGGATTCGACTCGGGAACTTTCTGGTCTCATTTTGCATCCAACCGCCGGTGAAAGTCATCTGAACCGGATGACCGTCATGACCGTCACGCAGCGACATAAACCCTGTCAGAACAGCGTTTTTCGTTGCTTTGCGAGGCACCCCAAGTACACTCGACCCCCGCGGCCAAGCCCCAATTGCGCAGCCGCTGCAACTTATCCAAACTGCCAAAAACGAGCTTTTTCTCTGACTTTGGCATCCATTTTCGCTACTTCCCCCGCATCCTGCTCCGCCGCGAACCAGCCCCAAATTGGTTTGTTAAGAGCGGCACGACGAGGCCAACACTGATGACGATCGGTACCCCGGGCAACTCTTCCAACATGCACAATGCCAACGAATCTGCCGCTAAGCGGCGTGATGATCGTCGCCGCCGCAGCGGATCCTCCTTGTTAGGAGGTCAATCGCGACGCGGGAAAACGCAACGAGCCAAACTGGAACGACGCCTTCAGTCGCAATCGCTCGAAGCCCGCCAATTGCTGGCTGGTCCTGAGCTGGTTGCTATCCAGCCCAACGCATCGGAGCTGATCGACAACAGCAGCACGATTCGTCCGGTCAACGGTTTGGAACTGCTGAACGTTTCGCCCAACGAGCTGACGTTCCGTTTCGACGACGATTCATCCATCGATCCAAGCACGCTGGGCACGGCGGACAATCCGCTGGCCATCAGCGTGACGCGTGCCGGTGAAGACGGTGGGTTCGAAGCGGCGACGGCCGTGACGGACTTCAACACCAATGGGAATGTGTTGCTGGAATTCCGCGCCTCCGCGGCTGGCGTCAGTGGCAATGGAACGACGGTCACTTTGACGGGCACGTCGCGTCCGCTGACGACCGCTCCTGTGATCATCACGCAGGATCCTGAGAACAAAACACTCAGCCTGAATCTGAACTCCAACCCAAGTCGTCCGGCGACGGTCCGCGATTTGACTTTGGCACTTCAGGACTACAACGCAACCCAGCGGAACCTGAACCGCGACACGGTCGCCGATGGTTTCCAAGTCAGCGGTCCTTCCTCGACCCCCATCGGTCAATCGGTTGCCAGCAACCCCATCTCGCTGACATTGTCGGGTGCAAACGCCGCCCAGACGTTCACGGACTTGGGTTTGGGCAACGCGTTCAGCACCAAGATCGTCGCCAACCAATCCGGCGTCGGCGGACAAGGTATCTCGGTCATCGTTCAGTCGCGTGACTTCGGTGGCCCAACGGCTCCATTGGTATCCGTCAGCGGCAAGACCATCACGGTTCAAGTCAACCGCAACGCAGCCAGCCCAACGACCATCGCTGAGTTCATCAACGCGATCAACACGACTCCGACCGCAGCCGAATTGGTCACCGCGACACAAGAACGCGGAAGCACCAGCCAAACGATCGGCACCTTCGCGGGCACATTGCCACTGACCGGCGCGACGGACACTCCCGTCAACGCGGGCTACATCGGTTTGGGCAGCAACCCCAACGAAGTCGTCTTCCGTTTCGCGGAACCACTTCCCGATGACGCCTACCAAATCGAAATCTTTGGTGCTGGCGATCGCGCTCTGCGAAACCTCGCGGGCGAAGCATTCAACGATGGCGTCGACTTCGCCGTTCCATTCATCCTGAACAAACCACCGCAAGTCCTGGCAGTGGTTCCTGAACCAATCGATGTCGACAACCAAGGCCAACAGACGCCACGGTTGAACATGATCGATGTGTACTTCACGGAAGACGTCGATGTCGCCAACTTGGCCAACCAAACCGAGTTATTCCAACTGATCTTCACCCGCGACACGGTCACGGGTGCGGATGACGACGTCTTCAATCCAACAGACATCTCGCCCATCGTTGGCAAATCCAATGCGGTTCGCTTGACGTTTGACGACTTCCTGAATGACGGCAACAGCAACTTCAGCTTCTCCGAAGTTCCTGACCTGACTCAGCAAACCAACCCACCGATGCCAATCGACCAGCTGCCCAAGATCCCGGGCGCGATTCGATTGAAAGTCGGCAACGACAGTGCCTTGCCGATGACTCCGGGCAATGTTTCGGTGGCGGCCGACGCTGGCGACAGCTTTGACACCGCAGCGGTCATCAACAACCTGGCCGGAATTGGCCAAGGACAAACCGCCAGCGTTCGTTTGACCGGCGGCGAGATCGACAATCCCAATCCAAACGATCCGCTCTACACGCTCGATTTTCCGGGTGGCACGGATTATCAAGGCGTTCGCAACATTCGCGAAGACGACCCGAGCCGCTTGGAACGCACCGTTCCATTGGACGTATGGCGCCGTGGTGCGGACACGTTCGATGGCGTGACGACCGCGTACTACAACTTCCCGACCAGTTGGTTAGGCGACGATCCGAGCAGCAGCGGTTTGGATCTCGACAAGACTTACATCAACCAAATCACTGCGGAACAAAAGCAACGCGTTCGCGAAGTCATTTCGCTGTTCAGCGAATACTTGGGCGTTCAATTTGTTGAGATCGGCGACACCGCATCGGCTGCTGTCACCAGCATTCCATCAGGCAGTCCGCTGTTGAGCATCACGTTGGGTGAGCTTTACGGCAGCGTTGACGACAACCTCACCGTCAACAGTGCTGTTGGCGGTGTGACGTTGGACACGCGTCCGCTGGACATCAATGGCCAGACTTTCCTGGGCGTCGATCCAAATGCTGCTTCGATCGGTGATCGTCAACTTTTGGTAATGGACGCGCAGGACTTCGACGCCAGCGTCGACGATCAAACCGGCGGCGAGTTCTTCCGCGGTGCGTTCTTGGGCATTGGACAACTGCTCGGTTATGGCTATGCCGATCACCTGCCACAACCTGTCACTCAGTCGACCGGATCGGTTCTCGAAGGTGTGAACCCAGAGTCACCCGACGTGGTCGACTTCTCGTCGCAATTGGGCAACGACAACGAAGCGTTGTTCCCCAGCCCATCGGACATTGTCAACGGACAGTACTTGTTCCGTCCGGAAGCAAACGACATCGACCTGTACCGATTCGAATTGACCGAACCGGGCAAGCTGTCGATCTCGACGGTCGCCCAGCGTTTAAGCCTCTCAAGCACTTTGGACACGGCCCTTCGGCTCTACAAGCAAGTCGGTGCTGACGAATACATCGAAATTGCCGCCAACGATGATTACTTCAGTGATGATTCGCTGATTGAAATCGAGATTCTGGAAGCTGGCGACTACGTCGTCGGTGTCAGTGCTTCTGGCAACAACTCGTACAACCCTGTGATCACCGGCACCGGAATCGGTGGTGTGACCGAGGGAACTTACGAATTGGTCATGTCGTACGAAACGGCTGCTGCCAGCAACCTGCTCGACACACCAGTCAATGGAACCGCCGCTCAACCGCTCGACGGCGATGCGGACGGACAACCCGGTGGCGAATTTAATTTCTGGTTCAACCCAACCAACCCCGACGCCGTCGTTTATGTCGACAGCGTCACGGGCACCAACCTCCCCGATCGCAACTTCACGACGACCGACGTCAACCAGTTTGACTTGTTCTTCACGATGGGAACGCCAACCAAACCAGTCGCCGAGATTGACGACGCGATCCGTTTGGCCGAGTTCCGTTTGAACAATGGTGGCACACCTGTCACTAAAATTCGTGTGATCGGTGGCGGCAGCTACGAAATCGGGCGTTCAGCATTCGGGAACGCCCTGAAGGACGGTTCCAGCCTCGATGTTCCACAAGACATCGCGTTGGTCATCGACGGTGGTTCCGAATTCAAAATGTCACGCAGCCGAATTGGCGTTGGCAGCACCTCGGAATCGGTCGATCGCAGCAACGCATCGCTGCAAATTCTGGGTACGCCTTACGACGCAGTCAGCTTTGTCGGTTTGAACGGACAAGTCGGCTCATGGGGCGGTATCGATCTGCGTGGCGACATCGACTACGCCGACGACAGCAAGACCAACATGGAAGACAACGCCGTCTTCCTCAATCACATCCAATACGCCGACATCCAGCATGGTGGTGGTCAGGTTTCGGTCGATGGCCAAACGCTGACGATCTCGCCAATCGAGCTTGCCGATGTCCGCGCGACGATTCTGAACAACCAAATTCGAAACTCGGCCCAAGCCGCGATTGCAGCCACGCCGAACACATTCGCAGAAACACGATTCGACGAATCGCAATATCAAAACCAGGTTGCTCCTGGTGCGTCGACTCCTTCGTACTTCACCAGCGACGTCACTCGCGTTGGACCTCATATCCGCGGCAACGTGCTGACGAACAACTCGATCAACGGGTTGCAAATTCGTCTGCTGACACCAACCGGCGGCGATCTCCAATCGCTCGAGGTCAACGCTCGGTTCGATGACACCGACATTGTTCACGTACTGACCGAGAACTTGTTGATCGAGGGCAATCCTGGTGGCGTCAATGCCGCCAACGAAGCCCCGAGCGTTCTGTTGGTCCGCACCGCCGCAACGTCCACTCCAGCGACCGCTGATGGATTGGCCGCGGGCAACTATGTCTACCGTATGACATTCGTTGACCAAAACGGCTTCGAATCGACACCAAGCGACAACACAACCGCGGTCACGGTTGGTGCGAACGGTTCGGTTCAGTTGTCAGGTCTTCCAACCGTTTCGGCATCCAGCGATTTCTCCGGTCGTCGTCTGTATCGAGCGACTGTTGACGCCAACGGAAACCCAGGCGAATTCCGCTTGGTCGCTCGCTTGAACACCAGCGATACGTCGTTCAGCGATTCGACCGCCGAAGGCAGCAACCTGCTGAACCCAAGCATCATCGCGGGCACATTGTTGGCGGGAGCCAGCAGCACGATTCAAACCAGCTCGATCCCGAACCCTGCCGCTGGCGGAACGGGAATGGTTGAGCCGGGCCGATACGTTTACCGGTTCACATTCGCAACCGCGGATGGCACGGAAGTGGGACCAAGTAGCGAATCGCAAATCATCGAAACGATCGACGAAGGTTCGATCAGCGTTTCCGGGATCCCAGCCGCTCCAGCCGGCAGCGGATTTGCATCGCGAATCGTTTACCGTGCCGAAGTTTCCAGCAACGGAACCGTTGGCGAATACCGTCAAGTCAGCGTTCTCAATGCAACCCAAACGTCCTTCACCGATGCCGCTTCGATCGGTACCGATCGTTTGGATCTGCTCACCGTCACGGCTCCATTGCAAGCCCGCGCAGGTCGTCTCGATCCGAGCTTGGTGATCGATCCAGGCATGATTGTCAAACTCGACGGTGCACGCATCGACGTGACATTCGGATCGCAACTGTACGCCGAAGGCACAGCGAAAGAACCGATCATCCTGACCAGCCTGAACGACGCTCGGTATGGAACCGGCGGATCGTTCAACACCAACAACATCGCTCAGGGCACCAACGACGGCCAGAATGAACTGTCGCCTGGCGATTGGTCTGGCGTCTACCTGGCCTTCGGTGCGGACGCATCGTTTGACCACGCTGTGTTGGCTGGTGGCGGTGGAACCTCGCGAATCGAAGGTGGCTTTGCGAGCTTCAACGTGTTGGAAGTTCACCAAAGCGGTCTGCGAGTCGCCAATTCGCGATTCGAAAGCAACGCCGATGGCCGTGGCTTCTTGAACGACAGCGGCAACAACACCAACAACCCAGAAGACCCACGCGAACAACGTGTCGGTCGAGTCAATAACGCCAGCGGCACGGTCTTCGTCCGCGGTGCTCAACCAGTGGTGGTGGACAACGAATTCGTCGATGGCAGTGGCCCAGCGATGAGCTTCGACGTGAACAGCTTCTCATGGCAAGAAGTCACCGACCTTGGTCGCTCAACCGCGTCGCGTGACTTTGGAATCGGTTCTCCGGTTGAAGACAGCCTCAATCGCTATGAGATTTCCGGCAACAGCGGCCCATTGATCGCTGGCAACGCGATCGATTCCGCAACCGTTTCGGATGACGACGTCGCTGCGGGAATCATCACCGCCGGACTGAACGGCTTGGAAGTTCGCGGCGGCACCGTGGCAACCGAAGTCGTTTGGGACGATACCGATATCGTTCACATCGTTCGCGACATGATCGAAATCCCCAACCAACTTATCTACGGTGGGTTGCGTTTGGAAAGCGACGCTCGTGGATCGTTGGTTGTCAAATTCCAAAACCAAGACCTCGATGTCGAAGACGTCTTGCTGCGTCGCCAAGCTGGTATCGTCGCCGGTGGTACGCTGCTGACGGCAGAGAACGAAATGCTGGACATCGCCGATCGAATCGGTGGCAGCCTGCAAATCGTCGGCCAGCCTGACTTCCCCGTCGTGTTGACCAGCTTGCTCGATGACACCGTGGGTGCCGGCTTCACTCCAGACGGCCGTGCCAACATCGACACCGACAACAACGGCGTCCGAGTGGATGCCGATGGCAATCCAATCTCGATTCTGACCGGCAACACCGGCGGAGGACAGCAAACGCCTGCGTTGTTGCCACTGGGACAAGAGTACGATCGCACCGATCGAACCGAAGTCGACAATGGCACAACGATCGACAACGACATCGATCCCAACTCGCCTGGTTACCTCAACACAACCGTCTTGGGCGGTGGTGAACTGCAAAACGTCGTCGTCACTGGCATCGACCAGAACAACGGCGGTGCATTGCTGGCTCAGCAAAACTACGCGTTCCTGTACACGACCTTCATCGAAGTCACCAGCGACTTCGGAACACGCACACGCATTCCATTGATCAATGCGTTCGGACCAAACGACAACCCGAACCCAATTCTGGTTGGCCCCGACCGCGTTCGCAGCAGCGGCGTCTTCACCGCATTTGGCCGTGAAATTCGTTTCACCGCGGAAACGTTCATCGTCAACAACCGCGCGGTTGCCTACACCAAGCTCGATTTCGAAACCGTTGACGGTGCGAACTTCACCGCCGGAAACATCGGCGCGATCCGAGTCATCAGTTACCTCGACCAAGGTGTCACCGCCGACGATGCCGATGTTCTGTATCAAATCGGAACGCCCGGCCAAGCCGACTTCCGCTTGATGACGTTGAACGAAACTGCTCGCGTTGGATTCACTCACGGTGGTGTCTACGAGAACGATTCGATCAACCAGTTCAACGCTTCTTACAGCGGCTGGGTCACCGACGACGCAGGCGATCTGCTCAACCGTCTGAACACCGTTCAGAACGGATTGAACTTCGACATCGCTGCCAACATCAACGGCGACATTCCAGGTGCTTTCGGTCCCGTTGCCGGTTCCGCCAACTTCGATGGCGTTTCCAGCGGCACAACGGCGATCAGCCAAAACGGTCAACCTGCCGACATCGAAACCGCTCACGTGTGGCAACTCAGTGGCGGCACCGACGCTGCTCGACTGACCTCGTTTGTCGAATGGATTCCATTCGATCCTGCCAACCCAGCCAGCATCACGTTGCCACAAAGCATCGACGGTGCGGGATCGTGGGACGGAATCACGATTCGCGAAGCAGCGTCTGACGCGAACGTTTCAATCACCAGCGAAAACGAACCTGGCAACGTTGGCAACAGCGACACCAACGCGACTCCATCGACATCGCAGTACCTTGGCGAACTCGCCCCATCGATCGCAGCCGGCGACGAATCACGTCGCATTGGTTTGATCGTCGAAGGTGAAATCAGCAGCCGTGGTGACGAAGACGTCTACGCCTTTGTCGCAGAAGCTGGCACACAAGTTTGGCTGGACATCGACCGAACGAATTCCAACCTTGACACGGTCATCGAACTGATCGATGCCAACGGCAACACGCTGATCCTTTCGGACGATTCGCTCGAAGAAGCCCGCCAGATTGAAGAACTGCTTTCCGTCGACCCGACCGATCCAAACGCCGCCGCACGTCGTGCCGCTCTGCGTGAAGAAATCGCTCGCCGCAGCGGTGGTGGCCTGAACGGTTACGACATCGACCAAGTCTTGGGTCTCGGAACCACGTTGGTGGATGCAACCGCCGACGACTCGATGTTCCAAGACAACTACTCGACCAACGCCCGTGACGCCGGCATGCGGATCATCCTGCCGGGTACGACGGGACAGCGTTTGCTGTATCACGTTCGTGTTCGCAGCGGACTGACCGACACCGCTGAATCGGTGACTCTGCCCGATGGCGGCGGATTCCTGACCAGTGGCGATTCGCTGGGCAAAGGTCGCACGACCGGTAGCTACCAATTGCAAATTCGCTTGGGTGAAGACGATGTGTTCGCAGGAACACAGGTTCGCTACAGCGACGTTCGTTTCGCAACCAACGGCGTCCAAGTCATCGGCGGTCCGATGCACAGCCCACTCGCCGGCGATGATTTCGAAACCGAATCCCCCAACGGCACGTTTGCCGACGCACAACGTTTGGGGCTGTACGACGGTCAGTACACGTCCGATGGAACCATCACGACCTTGGCCGATGGCAGCATCGTGCTGAACCGTGATTCGGGTGGCATCGACCGAGTCGACATTGACTTGGAAAACGCCGCGGGTCCATTGTCCAGCGACAGCCTGTCGAAGAACATCTCGGGATCGTTGACCGACGGCGGCGACGTCGATTGGTACGAATTCGAAATCGACTACAAGCAACTCACGCGAGACGACGCTGCGTTGTACTTGGCGACCGTGTTTGACCTCGACTACTCCGACGGTTTGGCTCGTGCCGACACGGCACTTTATGTCTTCAACGCCCTCGGTGAGCTGGTTCTCATCGGTGGTGACAGCAACGTCGCCGATGACCAGTCATCCGCTGGTGCTGGCTTCGATCCATCGGATCTGTCACGCGGTTCGTTCGGAACGGCCGACCCATACATCGGTTCGGCTGAACTTCCCGAAGGCACCTACTACGTCGCGATTTCGAACCAATCGCGTCAACCCGCTGTGTTGGATCAATTCACCAACCGTGACACCGCCAACCCGTTGTTGCGATTGGAACCAGTCGACTCGATTCGACGCATCGCGGAAGAGAACTTCTCGAACTCGAGCTTCTTCTATCCCGGAACGGCAACGACTCCGGTTCAGCCAGTCTTGTTCGATGACAACTCAATCCTCGACTACTCGCTCGACGACGTTGTCCTGTACGTCAACACCGGAACGACGTTGTTCGTGGTCAACCCATTCACGGGCGAGAACTACGGCACGATCGGCAACTTCGGTGACGAAATTCGCGACATCGCGTTCACCGCCAACGGCGAACTGTTCGCTTACACCGGGTACGACGACCGTCCCGCTGGCGACACCACGTGGACCTACAACCGAATCGACACTGCCACCGGTCAGCTCAGTGCTCCGCTCAGCGTTGGTGCGGGCATCGAAACGTTCCACGACCTGGACGTCGAAGCCCCACCGGCTCAGCAGATTCTGGATCAAGCCAGTGATGACGGAATCGAAGTCGAAGGCATCACGATCCGAGCACGTTTCGGAACCGAAACTGGCTTCTTCATCGGTAACCGTCCGACCGCACAACAAGGTCTGACCTACACCGAGAACATCCTGTATGCCTTCAACGAGGAAACAGGTGAAGCGACCGGTCCGGTCTTCGATCTCACGTTGGCTGGCTCCGGTGCAGGTACCGATCGCCGCGAAATCGGTGCGATCGACACGTCGATTCCAATCGGCAACCAAGACACCCAGTTGGGTATCGCCAATGCAACGGCCAACAACGCCAACGGCTTGCCCGTCGCTCGTTTGTTCGACGGTGACACGTTCAGCCTGACCAACGGTACCGAAACCGAAACGTTCGAACTGAACCAAGGCTTCACGATCTTGGCTGCATCGCCAGCCGACGCCTTGACCGGAGCCACGTTGCCAAACGCCGCGATTCCGATCGCGACCGACACGACGCTGGATCCTGCCAGCATCCTGAACAACACGTTGTTGACGGTCGAAACGCCCGGCAATGCTCCCGTGACGTTCCAAATCACGGACTCCACCGCCGCGATTCCACCGGGCAACATCCGAGTCCAACTGGACCGCACCTCTGACGCCGTTGTCTTCATCGACAACTTGGCATCGGTGATCCGTCAACAAGGCATTCCGGTTTCAGCCAAGGGAACTCAATTGGCATTGCCGACCGCAACCAACGTTCAGTTGACCGGTCCTGGTGCCACCGCCGCTGACGGTATCGCATTGGTCGGAAACAACAACGTCACCGCCGGCAACATCGCCGTCACCTTGCTGCCAACCGACACCGCCGAAACGATCGCTTTCCGCATCTCGCAAGCGGTTCAAGCAGCCAACACGGGAGGTGCCTTGCCAACCGTCACCGCGACACCACAAGGCAACTCGCTGGCCATCACAGGTGCGATTGCCAATGTCAGCAGCGTGACCGGAGCCATTCGTGCGGGTGGTTCGCCAAACGGCGGAACGATCACCGGTGTCGAACTCGTCGGTAACTCTCTGTACGGCGTCAGCGACAACGGCGGTTTGTACTTCGTCCCGAGTGCACAGCTCAACGGAACGGGCAGCCGCTTCGTCGGAAACTACGTTTCGACCGCGACCGACCTGATCGGATTGAACTTCACCGGTCTGCGTGCCGGACCAAACAGCGTCGAAGATGGTGCCTACAGCGACATCTTGTTCGGAACGACCAGCAACGGCCGCATCTATGCGTTCAACACGCTGGGTGAACTGCAACCGATCTTCGCTGGCGGACGCAGCTTCATTGACACGGGCATCTTCGGTGCCTTGGGTCTGGACTTCAGCACCCTGGATTACAACCTCTGGCACGTCGCCGGTGCTCGTGCCGATGATGCCGGACACGGTTACAACCAAACCTTCAGCGACACTCGCGTCGGTTACACCGGCGGCAACTCGCTGCAGTTCAACTACACCGCGGGTGCCTTCAACGGCAACTACAACTTCGGTGAAGCTCCTGTTCAGAGCCTGAACACGGCCAACGAAAACGTCCGCCAAGACGGGCAAAGCGTCCAAAGCACCTACAACCTGCCTGGTGGTGCCAAGGGGATCGTTCAGTCCAACACGTTCAGCTTGGAAGGGTACGCGTCGGCTGACTTGCCAACGATGTACTTCAACTACTTCTTGGAAACCGACGGAGTTGACGACGACTCGCAAACCGACAACGACAACGATTTGTTCGCCGAAGATCGTGACACCCTGCGTGTCTACGTCATCGACCAGTTCGGTGTCGAGCACTTGGTCGCGACCAACAACGAATCTCGCGGCAACTTCAACTTCGACGATGAGTTCGATGACCCGGCACAAGTCGGCATTTACGACGATGACATTGACGTCGATGTTCAACAGTTGTTCGACAACACCGGCACATGGCGTCAAGCTCGCGTGCCGCTGAACGAGTTCGCCGGTCAAAGCAACCTCGCCCTGCGAATCGAATTCGCAACCGCCGGTACAACCGCGACGAACACCGCAGAAATCCGAACCGTTGCCGCCAGCGGATTGACCGACGGCGAGACATTCACGATTGGCGGACAACTGTTCTCGATCGATTTGTCGCCAACGATTGCGTTCCCATCGGGAGCACAACTGTCGCAACTGTTCAGCAGCGGACCAACCGCCGAAGCAACCTTCACCGTCGACGGCCAAGAGTACATCTTGACCGACGGAACTCGCACCGTTTCGGCCGACCAAATCGAAATCGATGTGACCGACGGTCAACCGACCGCCCTGGCCACGTTGACCGCTGCCGATGTCGCGGCGGCTGTCAGCACGACATTCGACACCAGCGTCAACGTCCAGCGTTTGGTTCCATCGGGTGCTCAACTGGCGGTCTTCTACCAGAATAACCCGGACGAATTCCGCACCGTTTTCATCAACGGCACTGAATTCCTGTTGGACGATGGTTTCCGCGACACCGCGGATGCTACGGCTCAGATCGCCGGAACGGCTCTGGTACCCGTCGACATCCTGGCGGTTTACCAAACCTTCGATGACGCCGATCCAGATGTCGATCAAGTCGTCGACTTGTCTCAAGAAGATGTGGCTCGTGTCCTGTCCGCTGTCATCGGCGAAACCGACGGAACGGTCGACTACGATCAATTGGTCCCAACCGGGAACCAACTTTCCGCTCTGTACAGCGACGCATCCGAAACCTTCGTCGTCGAAATCGACGGCGTCGAGTACGTGCTCAACGATGGAACGCGATCGATCCAAACCGGTCAAGTTTCCGTCGCGATTGCCGACTTCGCTCGATCGGACATCGGAGCTGAACTGCAAGCCGTCGTCGAACAGAACACCGGCGTTCAATCGCCTCAGTTCACCACCGTCGACAACTTCGACTTCAGTGACGCATCGGATCCAGTCGATCCTTTTGGCAACCCGAACCCAGCAGGTGCAGTGGGTCGCAACGACCTGCTCTTCCAAGCAACACCGCTTCCATATGTCGACGGCAACACCCAAGTCTCCGGTCGCGGAACGCTTGGTACCGTCACGCCAACCGGTGTCACCAACCTCGGCGACGTGGATTTGTCCAGCGTCGAAGTTGCCGCTGGAACGACGATCACTGTCAGCACGCTCGCCGACAACCCAGGCATCGACCTGAACGTTCGCTTCTTCGATTCAACCGGAGTCGAACTGCGAAGCCCAACCGGTGGTTTGCTAGCGGTTGAAAACGCCGCCAACGGAACCGTTTCCGTCACGGCACCTTCGGATGGCGTGATCTACATCGGCATCAGCGGACCTGAAAACGGCGATTACGATCCTCGCGTTTCGGGAACGACCAGTGCGGCTCAAGTGGGCGGCTACGACGTCACCGTTTCGATCAACCCACAACTGGACGTTCGTGCGAACTCCTCCGTGGTTGAATTCAACGGCGTTGGTTCGGTCTCCGTCTCGACCGGCAGCGGACTGCGTGTTGGATCGCAAAATGCGCTGCCAGGTATTCCGATTCGAATCAGCCAATCGGCTACTTCGCAAGAAGTCGCTGCGGCACTTCGCCAAGCATTGGCAAACCGATTCACCGATGGCAACGAAACGTTGATTCCATTGGTTGGATCCGCCGTTCGACTGCCAAACCTCACGATCAACGACTCCGGACCGTTTGCTTCCACCGAGCAGCGTTATGGGGATCGCTTTGGTGCCAACGGCAGCGGTGCTGCCGCCGACAACGAATCCAACGGAGCGTTCATCGATGACATCATCATCGGATTCGCCGAACGCGGCGAAATGGTCAGTGCAGCCAACCCGATCGGTGCCAACGAAGACTTCGTCTTGGATCAGTCGATCAATTTGACCAGTCCAGCCCAACCGACTCAGCCGACCGTTTCGGGTTCCTATCAACTAGAAATTCGCGACGCATCGGAATACGTCAGCAGCGGCGAAGTTCCTGCGTTCACACCTCAAGTCCAACGCAACGCCAATGGCACCGCGGTTCAAGTGGCCGTTGCTCCCGATGGGACGCAGGTCCAAGCGAATGCGAACGGCCAGTTCTTGGACGGCAACGGTGCGGCACTGGATCTGACCGGATTCACCGGACCGTTCGGTATCAACATCGATGACGGATCGTTGGTCGCCCTGGATACTTCCGGCGAACCAGTCCAACTTCGCGGTGTCGCCTTCGACGCTCGCTTCCGCACCTTCGACACCAACGAACGGCTCAGCAGCGGCATCACATTGACCGCCCTGCCTGCCTCGGAAATCGAAGACGGAGCAACGTTCACTTTGGCCGACGCCAATACGCGTTTGACATTCGAATTCGATATCCTGAACGACTTCGGTGCCAGCGATGGATTCGTCAACGATGACAACCGAGTCGTCGTGCGATTGCCTCGAACCGCATCGGCTGCCGAAGTTGCCAACGAAATCATTCGCTTGATCAACTCCAACCAAGTCCAAGCGGTGATCGACGGCAGTGCGGCTCGTTCCAACGGAACCGTGCCACCAGCCAGTGCCAGCTCGCCAAACGCTTTGGTCAACGCTGACACACGCATCAACCTGTACGGCGACCTCAGCTTGCGTCCTGACACAGCCGGACGCCCAACGTTCGCGAACATTGAAATCGCCGAATTGCGTGGTGACACCAACCGCGTCGACGAATCGCAAGGCGTGATCATGATCGAGAACAACCGGTTCTTGTTCAGCTCCAACGCCGGTGTCGACATCAACCGTGACGCATCCGCCCGAGTCACCTCGGACGACCTGCGTGACGCGACGCCTTCGATCCTTACCTACGCTCGCAACCTGATCGAACTCAACACTGAGAACCTGATCCCAGGTGTGGTCGTTCAGAACAACGTCATCGCCTTCAACGCGGACGCTGGAATTCGCATCACCGGGTTGGACGGCAACGGAGCCGCCACCCAAGACCCGGTCGGCTTCGATCGCATCGTCAACAACACGTTGGTGGGTGGACCGATTCAAAGCGGTGCCGAACTCGGACCTCAAGTCTTCGAATCGATCTTGTTCGACCAAGGTGGCATCTCGTTCGCCGACGCGGTGGTTCAAGACACGTTGTCGCTCGGCCCAGACGTCAGCTCCGAATTCACGGATTCCGAAGCCGCTTTGGGATCGCCTGACTGCCACGGCATCGGCCCAGAACCGACCTCGGGACAATTCACGTTCTCGTTGGGATCGGGCGGACAAGCGACGTTCTTGTTCCAAGACAACCTGTTGGTCGGTGACGGAACCTCCGCCCCTGACTTGGTCATCTTCGAATCCGGAACACCCGAACGCGTTGCGGTTGAAATCAGCCGCGATGGCGTGACGTTCTTCTCGGTTGGCCAAATCTTCGGCTCGGACAACACGATCGACCTCGATTCATTCGGTTTCGGCCCGAATGATCAATTCGGCTTCGTTCGCCTGACCGACTTGTCCACCTCGGGCACGTTCGACTTCGGTGCCGCTGGTGCTGACATCGACGGCATCGGTGCGATCTCCACGATTGCTCGTGAGATTTATACACCGGGCAGCCAAGGCATCGTCGTTCAGCAGAACTCAGCTCCGACGATCTTGAACAACATCGTTGCCAACTTCCAAACCGGCATCGCGGTTGCATCGCCTCAGAACAACGTTCCTGGCGACGTCGATGTTTCGGGTGACTTGACCGTCATCGGTGGCAACACGTTCTTCCGCAACGCCAACAACGCGACCGCTGGCAGCACTGGATTGTTCTCTCAGTTCATCAGCCCGTTCCAACAGATCTTCGTTGACCCGGTCAATCTGGTCTTCACTCCACAAGCCGGCACGGCAACGATCGACAGCGGCATCAGCTCGCTGGAAGATCGCTCGTCGCTCGAAACCGTTCGCGGTGCGATTGGCTTGCCACCAAGCCCGATCATTGCTCCTGTCTACGACCTCAACGGTCAGCTTCGTACGGACGATCCAAACGTTGCCTCGCCAAACGGCCTCGGCTTCAACGTGTTCGTCGATCGCGGAGCCGAAGAACGCGGCGACAACGACGGGCCTCGCTTCGTCGTCACATCGCCGCGCGGAGACGACCTGTTCAACTTGGCCGGTCAAGCCTTCAGCGTTGGAACGATCCACGATGCGTTTGAAATTCAACTCATCGACGGAATCGCTCCCGCCGACGCCGCACCTGGGGTTGGCGTCGATGACTCGACCGTTCGTTCCGAACTGGTTCGCGTCACTCGATTCTTCTCCGACAGCAACGAAGTTGAATTGCTGTCAGAAGGCGTTGATTATCGATTCAGCTACGAGCCCGGCGACAACAAAATCCGCCTGACTCCGATCGGTGGTGTGTGGCCAAACAACGCCACCTACACCGTCGAATTGCTCGGCAGCACACAATCCGGCGATTCGGTCGGTGTCCTGAAAGCCGAACAAGGCCGCGTGTACGCCGATGGTGCCACCACACAAGTCGGTGACAAGATCTTCGAAGCTGACACCGGCATCGGACTCTCGATCCTGCCCAGCGAGTTGACTCGGGTCAATCCGCTCACCAACCTGATCGAGTCCAACATTGACGGACAACTCGTGACGATCTTTGACGGTGTCAACGAAGTCACGTTCGAATTCGACACCGAAGCGATCGCCAACGTCGCCGAAGGAAACGTACCTGTTCGTCTGCCTGCCGCCGCAACCGCGGAACAGATCAGCGACATCTTCGCTCGTGCCATCAACGGCACCGAATTGCAACTCGTTGCGATCCACATGCAAGTCGCTGATGACGCCGCGATCGAAACCGGTCGTCTGCAACTGCTCGGCACCACCGCCGCCAGCGAAAACAGTTACGTCTCGTTCGAAGCGGACAGCTTCCTGCGTCACACCAACCATGTGTTGGACGTCACGCTGCTGATCACCACGACGAATGGTGTCAACGACTTCGACGGTCAACAAGTTTCGATCTTCGACGGACAACAAGAACTCACGTTCGAATTTGACTCCAACGGTGTCGCCGCGGCGAACGCTGACGTGGTCGTCGCAATCCGAACGGATTCAACCGCCCGTCAAATCACCGCTGAATTGCTGGCCGCAATCAACACTGCGGGACTGAATGTCGAAACCTCCGGAGCCACCGGCAACTTCCGAATCTCGGGAACCAACGGACCGATTTCTGTCACCTCGCTGACCGACTCGATCATTGTCGAAGGCAACAGCGAAATCGGCACCTCGTTCGGCTTTGGTCTCATCGTGCCAACCGAAGAAGGCCAGGTTTCACCTCAGGTTTCCGACGGTCAAACCTTCACGATTTCGCGTGGCACGGCACAGGCTGTCACCTTCGAACTCGACTTCGACGGATTCCTCAACGATTCCAGTGCGGTTGCGGTTTCGATCCCAGGTGGCGGATTCGGTGGATCAACACCGGATCAAGTCGCCAATGCCTTGGTGGCTGCTATCTCGGCCAACTTCGCGGGTCTGTCGCCTGTCAACATCGGCGGCGGACGTGTGACACTCGGTGGCGACGATCAATACAGCTTGAACCTAGCCAACACATCGTTGTCACAATCCGGATTCGCCGGCCAACCCGCGTCGATTCCTGTGATCGTGCCACTGGACGATGTCCGCAGTGCAGTCGTCACCGGACTGGAACAATCCAGTGCGACCAAGTTGGCTGCGATCCAGCCAATCATCGACATCCTGTCGATGTCGCAAACCGGCGTCAAACGTATCGCTGCCCTCTACGGCGAAGCCATCTCGGACGCTTTCGCGAGCGAGATTGCTGCTGAAACAGTCGTGGTTCAACAACCTGACTCACGCATCCTGATCGAAGGAGCCTCCTTGGTTCGCGGTCAGTCCGTGATCAGCGAACGAATCACCGATGAAGTCGGCAACCAATTGCTCGCCGGTGAAGCGATCATCTTCGTGGGCAACCCGCTCGACTTCGGTGACGCAGCCGATCCTCGCACTCCAGTCAGTGTCGATGACAACGGTCCTCGCCACGTCATCACCGAAGGTTTTCAACTGGGTGACCGAATCACTGCCGATGCCGGTGGCGTCGACAATGGCAGCGGTACAGCGGACTCGAACGCCGATGGCGATGACGGAGTCGCGATTCTGGGTGCGATGCGACCTGGCTTCTCGACTCAGTTCGTCATCGATGTTCAATCGCCAACAGTGGGCGGAGTCACACCTGCCTTCTACTTGGACGCTTGGTTCGATTGGAACGGCGATGGAACGTTTGATGAAACCGAAGTCGAACGATTCGGCAGCATTGGCTCCGGTGTCGCTCGCGTCATCGGAACCGGTGGAACGACCGTCAACATCAACGTGCCATCCACAGCTGTAACGGGTGAGATCCAAACTCGATTCCGTTTGTCCAACGAATCGGGACTCGGGTCCGGCGGCTTGGCTCAATCGGGTGAGGTCGAGGACTACACGTTCACGATCAACAACAACCCGTACCAGAACCCATCGCTGATCCACGACGTCAATGCCAGCGGAGCGATCACACCACTCGATGCTCTGTTGATCATCAACGCGATCAATGCAGCTGACGGCGACATCAACTTGGCAAACATTCCTGCGGGAATCACATTGCCTCAGTACCCCGATGTCAACGGCAACGGCACCGTCTCCGCGTTGGACGCTTTGATCGTCATCAACCGACTGAACGAGATCACCGGACCGGGCCAAGACCCAACCGGTGCGGGCGAACCACTGCTCGCCTCGTCCTCGAGCACCTCGGTCTACTCGGCGGTCTCCGATGGAGTCCTGGCGTCTAGTGCAACGATCGCGTTCGATCCGACTTCTCGCAGCGACGATGACTCCCTGTCGTCCGAACCTGCAGGCGAACCAATCGTTGAATCGGAAACCAAAACCGTTGCGGATGCCTCCAGCGTCTTCGATTCGGCGGCGGTGATCAGCCTCGACGACGTGGTGGAAACCTTGGCAAGTGATCGGGATCAGGCGGATCAATCCGAGGAATCGGAAATTTCCGCATTGGACTCAATCTTCGCGTCGATGAACTAATCGTCGCGAAGAAAACCACCGGCTAGAAATCAATTTTCGCGAGCGTGACGTAAAGTTCGATTGGACGGTTCCACCGTATTCAATTGAACTTTGCGTCACGCTTGTTTCGTTTCTGCAATGAATTTGGGAACCAATTGCACGTTCGTCGGCTCCAAGGATCTAGGAAACGGCGGCCAAACACGATTCAAAACGCTTTCCCTGCAATCGGCCGACATGCGAAAACGGGCTTCCAGCAACAAAACCAGCCAACGAATCGCCAAACGTCGCCGCAGAGCGACCCGGCGGCCGCTGACGCTCCAGCCGTTGGAAACACGGCGAGTCATGACGGCTGGCATCCCCGTCGGTGCAACGACCAGCGACACAGCCGAGTTTTTCTTGGGCCGAGTCGCCGTTACACCGATCTTCTTGGATTCGAACGGTCAAACCGACACCAAGACCCAAAACTGGACCGCCGGTGAGATCGATGCGGTCATGGAAGAGATCACAGTCGGGTTGAACTGGTGGACGGAGGCCCTCGATCGACTGGACACCGTCCACTCGCTGGAATTTGTGATCGACGACACGTTCGCAAACGACCCGTTTGAAATTCCCATCGAACCGATCGACCGAACCAGCAACAACTACAGCACCTACGTGGGGCAGTTCCTGGACGGGATGGGCGTCTCGTCATCGCTGTCATTGGACGAAGGCATGTTCGCCTTCAACAATTCTCAACGCGAAACCCATGACACCGACTGGGCGTTCTCACTCTTCATCAGTGACTCGTCAGATGATCCCGATGGCTTCTTTGCCTCCGGTGGATCCTTCTCCGGCGCGTTCGCATTCCCCGGTGGCCTGTACGTTATCGCGCCTTCAACTCGGCCGGCTCGCACGTTTGCCCACGAGATCTCGCACATCTTTTGGGGACTCGATGAATACAGCGGCGGTGGCTCGTACAATCAAAGCCGCGGCTACTACAACACGCCCAACGACAATGCCTTTGACAATCCGACACCCGGATTCACTCAACAACCCAGCATCATGGCTGGCGGAAACAACTTGGTGAACGGTTACCAAAACTTCGTTTCCCCCGAGTCCACTTTCGCGATGATCGGCTGGCAAGATTCCGACGGCGACGGAATCTTTGATGTGCTCGACGTGCCATTGAACTTCGAAGGCACCGGCCACTACGACTCCGAAACTAACCAACTGCATTTTCGCGGCGAAGCCTCCTCGGGAACTCTGATCAACGAAAACCCCTCGGGCCCGCAAAGCGACATCACTCTGAATGTTGTTTCCGAACTGCAAGTCTCCATTGATGGTGGTGATTGGACGACGCTGCAGACACCCGACAGTCCCACGGCGACGTTCGATTTCTCGCTCGACGTTCCACCGACGATGACAAGCGTTTCGTTGCGAGTCATCGATGCCGCAACGGGCATCACCAGCCAAACGCTGACCGCTTCCCGCACAACGCCACTCGTCGCCGAAGCACCGGTCGCTGGGTTTGTCTACCTCGACGAAGACGACGACTCCAACCGCAACGAATTTGAGCCCCTGCTGTCGGGAGTCCAGTTCGACGTCTTGGCCGCCAACGGAACCGAACTGGCCAGCGGCTCGTTCCATGTCGACGACGTTTCGTTGGACACGGACATTCCCGCCGCCAACGGAATGACCTTCACTGCCATCGGTGACAACGTTCGCAATGAAGTGCAAGTCAAACAGAACTCGCTCTTCGACAATCAGTCGTTGATCCACGTCATGGATCAGAATCTGAATCGATGGTGGCCGGCACTGACTTCCCGACTCGGATTGGACGTCGCATTCGATGAACCAGTCGGATACGTCGAGGTCGACATTGTCGGACTGCAAGATGACAGCTACGGACGTGTCCAAGCCTTCGACGCTTCGGGCAACTTGCTCACCCGAGTCACGACAGACATTCGCAACACCGCCGGCGGAAGTCTCGCCGATGGGGAAGCCTCGACGTTGACCTTGGTTGATCCAGAAGGCCGTATCGCTCGCATCGAAGTTGCTGGCCACGCTGACACACCGATCGGAGTCACCGCGGTGCGTCATGGTGTCGAACCGCAAGTCGTCACCGATGCGTCAGGAGCCTTCACGCAAACCAATTTGCCGGATGGCCAGTACCAATTGCGTTGGCAACCCACACAAGTCATCCACGCGATTGCCGACGCGACCATCACCGTGTCTGGTGGCGAAATCACATCGGGAATCACCACAACCGCGGGGCTGGTTTCAGTAGCCGCCACACGAGTCGACAGCCCACGATACAACACCGACCTTGGCGAAGACGTCAACGGCGACGGAGTGGTCACGGCCTTGGATGCACTGCAAGTCATCAACGACTTGAATGCCAACGGGGATCGCACGCTGACGTTTGCCGAAACCGCCGGTTTCAAAATCGATGTCACCAACGACGGCAATGTTTCTGCGTTGGACGCTCTGCGAGTCATCAACAAACTGAACGAACTCGATGGTGGATCCGAACCCGCCGGAGAATACATCGCGTCCTCGGAATCAAACGGCCCTACCGATTCCAATTCGTCTGACTCCGGGGATTCCACAGCGTCCAACGGAGCAATGCTCTCCTCATTCGCGTCTCCGAACGTGCCGCAACCGAGTTTCTTGAATTCCGGCACCAACGACGCCATCTTCCGCGACGACGAAACGCTCGGTGAAATCCTCGCCGTCGAATCCAAAATCGTCGCCACCTCGGTGACTTGATAAGTTTCCTCGGGTCCGATCGCTGCTGAGCCCAACAACGCCACCATGAATGAGCCGTTTGGACGTTAGTCCCGGTTTTCGCGGAAACGCATTCTGGTGAACGCCAACGTGACTCATGCGATTGATAGTCGCGTCAATCGCGGGTGCTCTCTCTCAACCTGTCTCTATCCAGTTATCAACGAGCGGTTCGGCGTCTTTCGCCCGCTTCGCGCATCAGCGACTCCCCAAACCACGCTCTAGCGTAGGAAATTGCCCCAACGTCCTTCGGCGGTTAATCTATGGGCCTGAATTACCCTCCAGTCCCAACCCCGGAAAACTCCGCCATGAGCGACCGACGCGAATTCCTCAAAACTTCCGCCGCTGCCGCGACCATTTCAGCTGCGACCCTCACCGCAGCAACCACGACCAGCCAACCTGCCTCCGCCGCACCCGCGGGCAGCAACGAACGCATGCGAATCGGCTTCATCGGCCCCGGTGGCCGCGGTTTCGGCGCTCACGTCAAATCGCTCTGCAAACATCACGAAGCGGGTCGCAATATCGACCTCGTAGCTGTCGCCGAAGTCTTCGAATCCCAACGCGACAAAGTCGCCGACTACATCGAAAAGGCTACCAAGACCAAACCGGCCAAGTACGTCGACTACCGCGACATGATCGAGAAAGAAAATCTCGACGCCGTCTGCATCGGAACTCCCGACCACTGGCACCATCGCCAAACCATCGACGCTCTCGAAGCCGGACTGAACGTCTACTGCGAAAAGCCGATGACGAAGACGGTCCAAGAAGCCTTCGACGTCGAAGACAAATGGCGAGCCAGCGGCAAAGTCATGCAGGTCGGCGTGCAATCGACCAGCCTCCCGGTTTGGAACGAAGTCAACGCGTTGCTTCGCGAAGGCAAACTCGGCAAAGTCTTGGGTTTTCAAACCGAGTACTTCCGCAACTCCGATGTCGGACAATGGCGTTACTACAAACTCACGCCTGACATGACTCCCAAAACCATCGACTGGAAACGTTGGCTTGGCACCGAACACGACCTCGCCGAAGACGTTCCCTTCGACCGCGAAGTCTACAAGCAATGGCGTCGTTTCTGGCCCTTCGGCAGCGGCATGTTCACCGACTTGTTCGTTCACCGCACCACTTCCATGTTGAAAGCCACCGGCCTTCGCGTGCCCGGTCGAGTCGTCGGTGCCGGCGGAGTCTACCTGGAGTACGACGGACGCGATGTGCCAGACGTTGCCACCGTGGTCGCCGACTTCAACGAAGGTGTTCAAGGCTTGATCACCGCGACGATGTGCAACCAAGAATCACGCGTCAATCAGCTGATCCGTGGCCACTACGGCACGTTCGCATTCGGCAACGGCGAATCCTTCGATGGGTTTGACTTCATTCCTGAGCGTGGTCCAGTGACCCACGTTCGACAAGAAGCCGAGCGGATCACCACCAACCCGATCGACAACACCACCATGGCTCACTTCGCCAACTGGTTGGATGCTTGCGAAGCCGATGATCCATCGCTTTGCAACAACCAACCTGACCTTGGTGCCGCAGCCATGTCGGTCGTCAACCTCGGTGCCCAAAGCTACCGTCAAGGCAAAGTGTTCTTCGTGGACGAAGATCACAAGATTTCCGACAAAGATCCCGGTTGGGCAGCCAAGTGGGAAGAGCGTTCCGCCAACGGCGGCCCCGTCGCCCACATCCCAGGCTGGAACGCTGGCGAATACGGCAGTAAGCAACGCGACCCCGACTACATGCAATACGGCGGTCCATGGCTCAACGGCAAAGACCCAGCCGAAGGCTAATCGCCTGGCCGTCAACGGCAGCCAATGAGCTCCGCCCACACGTGAGCGAGAAACTCGAACAGTTCTCTCGCTCACGAGCTGGGTAACTCAATCAATCCTGACTGGTAACCCGAAGTGTATGCTCTTGTCGATTTTGTTGTGGGTTGGCCACTCTTGGCCGACATCCGCTACTCCGACGGGCAAGAGTCCTCATCCTACATGCGTTGAAACGTCATTGACGACTCAATCGACAAGCCATGACGCGTCGAGATTCCTGATTTCGCCCCGGAGGGGCCGTCGTGAGTAGCTCGGGGCAGAAGCCCCGAGATCAGTGGCGGGAACAAACAAGGTCGCCCCGGATGGGGCCGGCGTAGGGACGCTGTGTGGTGCCACTATGATCGGCTCGTTTATTTTGCGGTAGGTTGGCCACTCCTGGCCGACATCCGCCATTCAGACGGGCAAGAGTGCCCATCCTACCTGCGTTAAAACCTCGTTGACGACCCAATCGACAAGCCGGTATGCGAGGACAAACTCAAACTCGTCTTTGGAAACCCGAAGCGCAGGCGAGGAAGGGTTCAGTCCGATTCCTCACCCCCCTGAATCCTCTGCAGGGTGTATCCTAGTAACCCGATGCAGAAGTTTTGAAGTTGCGATCTTTGGTTGAATGACCCTTGAAAGCAAAGCACAACTCCCAAATGCGTGAGCGAGATCCGAACCCAAAACACTCGATCCTCGCGCAAGATTCGGCTTCCCTTGAGACGCTTGCCTGAAACCTTCGTTGCGCCCCAACGAATATTCACAACAATCGGCCCCTTTCCTGGGTCCCCCCATTTTTCGAAAGAGCTAAAATGAACTTCCGATTGTTCGCTGTCGCTGCCGCGTTTGCTTTGCCAATGTCGCCGGCTACGGGTGAAGAAAACGTTTCGAAACTGAAATCCTCGGATGCTCGAACGGCGGCCGAATTGGATCAACATGGAACCGATGTCCGGTCGCTGGATCGAAAGTTCCAAGAGGATCTTGCTCGCTTGGAAGAAGCCTACCTTTCTGAACGAGAACGGATGCAACAAACGCTTGTCGAATCACTGGCCAAGGAGCAAAAAGCCCTAACCAAGAAAGGGAAACTGGATCAAGCGATTCAGGTCCGCGAGCAGATCGAACAAATCGAAGCAACAGAGATCGTTCCGCCTCATCCGGCGACGTCGCAATCGACCGCTACCAACGCAAGCGTTTCTACACGCACCAAAGGAATCCAAGGGACTTGGCGTTGGAGCAATGGCGTCGATATCCGCAATCTCGAAAACGGACGAACGAATGGAAACGGAAGCTGGCGATTGATCAACCCGCGTGAACAAGTCTACGAATTCCAATGGAAGAGATTGTCACCGGACCACGTCAAGCTCTCTCCCAATGGCCGCGTCCTGGAAGGCACCAAAGCCAACAACCCGACCGTCCGCGTTTGGGCTGTTCGCGTCGACTGAAAGACGCTCTGACTCTGTTGGATTACTCGGCCGCCCAACGATCAGTCCGCGGGGTTGATGTGTTTGACGCAGGTCGGCATGAATGGTCGGGCATAGCAATGTGCGCGGGTTGGGCGTTGGCCCCGGTTGTTCGTGGAAGCAATAACGCTCACCAAGCAGCTCGAATGCCGAAGCCCCGCTGCCAACCTGCTTATACTGGACGACGACTGGTCAGCCTTGCCTGTTGCAATATGTGGAGGAGAGTATGAGGCGTAGAAGAGCAACATTCTCGTGGCTATTTGCTCTTTCCATCGTGTTTTGCATCGGTTTCTCAGAACCGCTCCTAAAGATTGGAAGGGCACTGAATCGTTCTCGCATTGCTGCATCAGCCCCGACCGCAACCGATCAATCACCCTCCATCGGTTGGTCCGAAGATCAGATTGTTGGCTGGCAGTATTCCCTTGTTTCAGAGTCACGCATTGCGAACTTTGGCTTTTACGCGGAGGCTGGAACCGCAAGTATTGGCGGTCCGCCCAAAACGGACTTGCCTCATCTTGGAATCAAGGCTGGCGACCCGGAAATCATGGAAGTGGAGATGTGCGGCGTCTACTGGCGTGTCACTCCTGCGGGTTCGCTTTCGCTTACAGTCCCTGACACCGACTACTCTGCTGAACTGCGACTGGTCTACCTCGACGATCAAGTCGCCTCCGTTTGGAACGTCACACGAAGCGAATCCGAGGTTTACATTCGATCCCGTTAAGCAGCTCGGCAGCAGTCTTTCGGCATTTGGACTGTTTCGGCAGGCATTGTTGCTCCCACGACTCAGAAAGGATTCAACATGATCAACATTTACCACTATCTGTAGATGCTTCGTCCATGGCTTCCCGTGGCGGCTCTGCTTGCAATCACCATCGCAGCAGGGTTCAGTGCATACCGCACGCGATTTCCCCACCTGCTCCTCTACCTGGCCGCAGCATCCTTCCTTTTCCTTTCCTTCCTCGGCGAGCAATGGATGCTTGGCATCTATGAAGACCGCACTGATTTCCCAGACGGTTCCGTTCGATTCACAATCAACCAAACCAGTGCTGCAATTTCCTTGATACTAAGCAGTTCGGCAGGAATGATCGGGTAGAACCTCACGTAGGCGAGTCTCTCTGAGACTCGCAAATGACAGCGTCTCGGAGAGACGCCGCTACGTGATAAAGCCCAATGACTCCCGCTCACGTGCTTACAAACCTTGGGATGGCTGCTCGCGATCGCAGGCGCGTTCATGCAGATCCGCCACACAGCGAAGACAACCAAGAAACCCGACACTGGATCCACCAAACACTGAGCCAACGCCCGGTTATTGCTGATCCTCCCGTCAACAATTCTCGTCTCGCTTTGGCTCGCGATACCCCTTCGCCCCACATGTCCATGCGAGGTTCGCTAATATTAGATGCATCGATTGACGCTCTTTGTTCGACGCATTGTCTTCAGCGGATCCAAGTCAAAGAGACTCCCGTCGCATCATTCGGCCAGAATCGTCAGAGAGATGATCACTGCCAAATTGCTGGACCGATCGCCCGGACAGATCAAACAAGGGTTGACGGATTGTGCTGTCGAATGAGATGCCTCCTACCCTTCAACATCGGAAGCTCAAATGAAATCCTTTTCGATCTTGCTTGCTTCGCTTTTCATTCTCAATGGAATCCTACACGGCGACGAGGTTGCTGCCATCGCGGAAGCAACTAACGAACCTCAATCGGATTCAACTCAGTATTGCGTCGAGCTTTCAGAATTTGAGCTCCAAGAACCCATCGCGATCGGTCTGAACGAAGCCGAAGTGATTCAGACCATCCTTCAGTCCGACGCCAAGCCAATCGAAACGATCCGACTGATCGCGATGCCTAACACGCCGAGTAACGTTCGAAAAGGAAAACAGGTCGCAGTGGTGACCTCCACGATGACGCGTGGTGATGTCACCACTCGCCAAACCAAGGATATCGAAATTGGAACCACCCTTCGGATTCAAATGGGAGAGGACCCTCGAGGCGCATTGGTCAACATCGACTATATAACGGCACGTGTCGAAGACGACACGAAGGGCGACTCGAAACCTGACATTCTGAACAACACCATCCAAACGACGCTTGTCTGTGTTCCTGGCAAGATGCGACTCGTGTCAACCATTGGATCGAAGCAACTCACCGCCGTGGTCGTCACCATTCACGAATGCAATCGCACGGAAACCAATCCATCCAAATGACGTTGAACTGCCAGCGTGTCAACGTGAATGATTCAAACCAAACAGAAAGTTCGCCGCATGGAAGAATCGATCAAACTGATCCCTCAGTTCGGTGAATTGGCGTTGTGGGCCATAGTGGTATGCGTCAGCTTCATGCTGGCATTCTCCTTGGTTGACCGTCACCCACCACAGTGAACATTCGCAGCAAAAAGCGATTCCCTCTGTCAACGAGCGTCAGCCTTCTGGCTGGCGGTACACCTACCATGAGGAGAACGTTTGGACTGTGGAACGTTTGCTATTGGCGTTCTGAAAACGCATGCAACTTTGCTTCCAGAACAGCACCAGCGACACAACCTGTCTCCCCCCTCCCAAAACGAGGTTTGGGTGGAATTCGAGTGACGACGTTCAGGCGTACGCGAGCGTTCGAACATGGGAGACGTCAAGCCCTGCCTTCCTCGGCAAATCTCGTGTTCCGCCCTTCCCGTTTCGGCTTGTTCTTTGAGTCGGCAAAGACATATCAACGCATGTAGGATGGGCACTTTTGCCCGTCCGACTGGCAGATGTCGGCCAAGAGTGGCCAACCGACAACAAAATCGAAAAGCCAGTTTGCAACGGACGGTGCTCAGACGGCACAACAAAACTGCACTGACTCCCAACGGGCGAAGGGAGCCAGTACATTTCCGATCAAAACTTGCGTCAACGAATGCACTCCACAACATCAAACCATTCGCATACCAGCGTTAGTCCAGTTGAGTGCGGGAAACGTGGCGAATGCCAAGCGGCTAACATATCCAATGATACCTGCGTACCTGTTCAGACAATCTCAGGCCCTGAAGGATTTCACTTCATGCAATACGAAGCTCGCCGAGTATTCACGTCGATCTTCATTGAAGTCGATCAGGAAACCGTCCATTGGCGTTATCAAAACCGTCTGGAAGAATGGAGATTCAGCATTCCTTTGGCAAGTGTCTACCCATCGCCGGTGAAGTCCATCTCGAATGCCAAGTTCCTGCGTGCCATCCTGCTCGTTTGCTTGGCGCCTCTTGTCGCCGGCTGCCTGCTACACTTCTTTGGCATCTATCCCTCGGTGGCCGTTGCCGCGTCAGCGCTCGCATTGTGTTATGCGCTTTACCAGTTCGCACCTCAATATGTCGGACCGATCGAATGGGCCGCATTCGATACTGAAATTCCTGGACGACAGGTCTATCTGTTCTGTGGATCCAACACCGCCGAATTCGAGCGATTTGTTTTAAAACTTGACGAGTTGGTGACGCAGGCTCGCCAGCAAGCCAAATTGGCCGAGACTGAACCAACGCAGAGCAACACAGATGAATAATGAACGCCCTCAACCATTCCTGATCGGTGTTCGAGTCACGTTCCGAGAGACTTCCCGATGACCACCAAGCCAACAGTCCTCGTTTTGATGTTCCTCTTGGCCGGTTGCGGCGTTGAAATCAAGAAGCCTTCCGTCGCGACGCCAATCGATCCGCTCTACGAACTCATCGTCTCTGACCTGGCGAAAGGCGAGCCTCCAGTCCTCGACATCGTAGGCACACAAGTTTGGATCAATGCTGAATTCTGCAACGGTGACAGCCTCTTCTACCGTTGGGGCACGGAAATTGAAATGGACGACGAGCTCGTTGAAGCACTGCAACAGGCAAGCGAACAAACGAGTCCATTTCCTGTTGATGGAGATTTCGGGCCTGATGGACGCGTGAATGAAATCGCATCCTTCCAAGAAGATTTTTATTACCAGGACGACAACACACAGGTGGATGCGAAGTGCATGATCCAGTTCTGGCGTCCTGGCTACACACCCGACGACCAGCGCGCCGTCGTCCGCTTTTACTACGGTCCGTCATCCCATGGCGCGGTGGGCACCTATGTCTTCCAGCACACGGAAGGCGGCTGGGAGATCGTCGCATCAAAGATCGACTACTACGCCTAGCCGATGCACTGGTTCCATTTGGCGATCAGAACCTACCTAGCGCTCGTGAAGCTCAATTAGAAGGTCAAATTGGTTCGGCCATTGCGAGCGGCGTATATTGATCAAGGTTCCTGCACATGAAATGGTGAAAGATGCGTTAACCCGGAGCTACCGTTGCTCTAAAGCATTTGCATGCCGTCCTCCGATCTCAAAAATTCAACTGAACCGCAATCCAGTGACGCAACCATCCAACGAAAAGCGAAAGCTCACCGTCGAGAGGCTTGCCTCTCCGGCGATCGCACATTCACTGGAGCGTTCCCAAATAGCGAAGTACCACACCAAAGGCGGACACGGGTTCACGGCTGAAGATGCCAATCATCTCGCAGACGTCTTCCATGGAAAACGTGCTGAAATCGTCGGAATGAACAACGAAGTGAATGGTGCCGAACGAATCGTGAACGGATTGAGGATTCAATCAAAGTACTACCAGACTGCTGCCAAGACAGTTGCTTCGGCTTTTGCATCCGATTCCGGCCTGTACAGATACGCCCAGCTGGTGCTTGAAGTCCCGAAAGATCAATATGACGCTTGCGTTGAACTCATGCGAAAACGGATCGCCGCTGGCAAAGTGCCCGGATTTGAAAATCCGGCTGACGCTGAGAAGCTCATCCACAAAGGAACGGTGACTTACAAGCAGGCAAAGAACATCGCGCGTGCGGGAAACATTGATTCACTGGTGTTCGATGCGAAGTCGCAGGCGGTTACGTCCTCTTATGTACTCGCAATTTCATTCACGATCACATTTGCACATGACTTCTGGCACAGCCGTCGCATCGGCGATGCTGCCAAATCGGCCGCGAATAGATCGTTTCTTGCGAGTGGCACGGCACTTGTGACAGGTGTCATCAGCGCTCAGGTGCTACGGAGCCGAGCTGCCGCGGTTGGTGTTGCTTCCGTTCGTCGGGGCGTGAAAAATGTAACTCGCTCGTCCATTGGGCGCAGTGCCGTACAACGACTCGCAACGGGGTCCCTTGGACGTGCCGTCTACGGAGCTGCTGCAGTCAACCATGTATCGAAGCTGCTTCGAACCAACGCTGTGGCGGCGACTGTGGCAACAGTTGCGACGGCGGGACCTGACTTCTACAAAGCCGCCTTTGATCGCTCCATTTCCTGGAAGCAATTCACAAAAAACGTTTCAGTCAACGGTTTCGGAATCGCTGCTGGTTCCGCGGGATGGCTAGGTGGTTCCGCAATAGGTGCTGCAGTAGGAAGTGCTTTGCCTGTCGTCGGAACCGCAGCCGGAGGAATTGCTGGCGGCCTCTTAGGAGCGTTCGGAATTGGCACGGCCGGATCAGCGACAGCCAAAGCTGTGGCAGACAAAGCCGTTGATGATGATTCCCAAGCAATGCTGCGGCTGATGCAAGACGAAGTTCAATCACTCGCGTTTGAATACATGCTTTCCGAACCCGAGATTGAGACGCTGGCGAAACGAGTTGCCGCGACTGTCACTCCCGACTGGCTCCGGCAAGTTTACAAGGAAGTGAATGGATTGTCAGACGATGAAACCACACGCCGTTGCCTGCGAAACGCTCTCCGTCCCGAATTTGAGACACTAGCGAAAGCACGCCCCAGAGTCACTTTGCCCACCGAATCAGAACTCTCCTCTTTTCTCTCCGACATTACGAACGCGGCAAACGACAAACAACCAGAATCCTCGAGCAATGATTGCTGATCTCCACCTGACCTGAGGTTGCATTCCCCCCCGGGGTTTTGATAACGCAAAAGCAATTCACTCTTCATTCATGCAACCAACCGTGGTTTCGATGAATCAACCGATCCGAACGACCTCTTTTTTGGTGGGCATACTTGTGCTTGTGGGCTGCAAATCAGCTCCCAAGGAAGCGTCCGACATGGACGCCATCCTTAAAACGGTGGTCTACGACACGTCGGTTCCGGTCATCCCAGCGTCGTTCCCCGTCGCGCAATCGCCCTCGACTCCAATGACATCGGAACCTGTGGCAACGACACCCAAACCGAAGGTCACCATCGCTGAACGAGCAGGAGCGGCCGGACGATTTGTTGGCGATGGCTTGAAAGCAACCGCAGGACTCGTGTTACTGGGCGGATTCAAGATTGTTGAAGCATCCCTCGGATTGGGCGACAATGATTCCACGAGCTATGGAAGTGCGGATAGGAATTTCAACCAATGGCTCGACGATCGACGTCGTTGGCGGGAAAATGACTGAGGAGCGAACGCAGCACGATCTTTTGACTATTCCTCGGCAAGCTCCTCCAAAGAGTCGATAGCATCTCGGTTTTGCACGGACCGAATTAGCGAAGCCTAGCGAAGATTCAATGAAAGATCCGATGACATCTTCCAGTCAAAACAAGCGTGGACCGAAGAAGCGAAGTTCGCCTTCACCAGATTTGCGACCATCTCTCAATCCATACGAACCGCCATCGTCCGCCCCTTGGACTACGCTCCTTTGGGATCGCTCAGTACTGACGCAGATTGGTTTTGGCATCCATCTTCTAATCCTGCTCGCCTACAGCTTCTTCACAGTGGATAGCGAGTTAACGCCCTCCGAGATACTGGGTGGGATTGATCCTCGCATTCATGTGGCGATGGCCGGATGCTCGGCGTTCAGCTTCATGGTCGTGTTCACCGCAACAATCACTCAAAGGAGTTGGCCGTTGCACCAACGTTCCTGTTTGATCGGCATCGATCTCCTGATGATCGGAATCTCAGCCTATATCTCGCAAGGCTTTGGTTCGCTGTCCCAATAGACGAGCCGAGAGAACGCATCAACACCGGACATCGAGCTGCAGTGTGGCCCACCGATTGCTTCCCCTTTGATTGTCGAGGTCGTGCAGTTTATCGATGCCGCGTTTTAGCGGGATTCAGCATTTGAGAACCTCTCCCGAAACGAAGTTTTGGGGGAGGTCG
>TARA_R110002073_G_scaffold84612_6_pt1 | contig 41925 bp, 36 predicted proteins | sample TARA_R110002073 | Tara Oceans TARA_R110002073 (sample SAMEA4397174) | marine metagenome | biome: Polar Biome; feature: [DCM] deep chlorophyll maximum layer (ENVO:01000326); material: water (ENVO:00002006), including particulate matter (ENVO:01000060) such as... | depth 40 m
CTAAGGCTGTATCGCTTGCAAACAAACTCCTACAAGGGCATCAGATTATCAAACCGCAACAGCCTTGTGGGAGGCTGCTTGCAGGCGATTCTTTTAGCTGGAGGATCAAAGCGCGCGAAGAAGTTACGCAGCGGGGATTACGAAAACACCAAATCCATCATGGCGATAAAGTCGGGAAAGAAATACAAACTGATCGCGACCAAAACGGCCGCCGAGGCAACAAACAGCACGCGCACTAACGAAGTCGATTTCGCTACCGGCGCGGACCGATTCTCAATCAGCACTTTCGTTTCAACCCAGCCGCGCAGCAGTTTAGCATTCCGACTATTCGCCTTATACGCAATGTCGGCAATATCACCAACGATCGGAACAAGACCAATAAAGAAATCCAGAACAATATTGACCAGCATTCTTAACAGAACCCGTTTCGGCGCACCGAGACGATAGCCTTCGAAGAATAAATACAACGACATCAACGCGCCGATCACATCGCCGACAAGTGGAACCAAGCCAATAATGCCTTCAATTCCGAAGCGCACCCCAATTACCGGAATGCGGAAACGACTGTCCGTCAACGTTGCAAAACGATCTAGCCGATCAAGGCCAGCTCTCAAGACTTCCGCATCATTAGAGGATAATTTTGAGAAAGCGCTCGCAACATTTACCGACATACAACATTCGCCTCATAACCCATACAGCGACAATTATTCAACAGCTTCAACCCAGCCATGCTTAATCAAAAACAGCTACTCAACAATAATAAACAGTTGGTCGCCATCGACTTCAACAGGCCATGTTTTCAGCTTCTTTTCGCCACGGACAACATTCAATAGCTGCACGCCAGGCGGGAAGCTTGCCCAAGCATCCACTTCGCCAGTACGGATATCAAACTTGGCGCGATGCAAAGGACACTGGACACATTTATCGTCTAGGATCTTGCCGCGCTTTAACGGGGCAAAAACATGAGTGCAACGAGGCTGTGTTGCATAAAAACCGTCAGATAAATTAAACATCAGAACGGCTTGATCACCGGCCTGAATCAACCGGCTTTCGCCTTTTGGGATATCCGTTGTTTTACCCGCAGCAATCTTCATGTCGTTTAATCCCTTTTGTTTTATTATTTATCACTAAAAGCAACTACCCGCACTCTATCTGAGCACACCCATCAATGCCACTTTAAACGGGAAAGGCCGTTATTCTTCAAAGGCATCACTCTTCAAGCCCGCTATTCTTCAAGATAGGTGTAACCTGCCAGCCCCTCACGAATCTCGCCCAGAAACTGCTGCCGCTCTGCGTTATCAAGCGCTGCATCTCGACAATGACCTTCTAGCGCACCGAGCAACTTATCTGGATCGAAATTCACGTAGCGCAACACACTACTGACCGTATCGCCCTGAATTGCATGATCCAGAACAATCTCGCCATCTTCACGCACCTCAACATCAACCGAATCGGTATCACCGAACAGGTTATGCATGTCTCCGAGAATTTCTTGGTACGCGCCAACCATAAAGATGCCCAGCTCGCCATTATGATTTTCTGGCAACGGCAAGGTTGTCTCCAAACCTTCACCATCAACGTACTGATCAATGCGGCCGTCCGAATCACAAGTAATATCTTGAAGTACCGCGCGCGAGCCAGTCTTCTCGTTTAATCCTGCAATCGGCAAAATCGGAAATATTTGGTCAATCCCCCATACATCAGGAATAGACTGGAAGAGTGAGAAATTAACAAACAGCTTGTCGGCCAACTTCTCATTTAGCTCATCAAGCAGCGCGCGCTGATGCTTACGAGTCGGATCGAGCTTCGCCCGAATCGCCAACTGACAATTCACATAAAGTTTCTCGCCAACCGCTCGTTCAGACAACGTAACCTGACCCGTGAGAAAACGTTGGTGAGCATCCTGCCAGCACGACAACACTTCTTGATAGGTTTCCAGTAAATTCGTATTTGACACCTTCAGCGCTTCCGATAAATGCCAAAGTTGCTGTAATTCTGGTGCAACGTCCAAACCAAAATCTTTAGCTGGAAATTCAACCGTGCGGTTGCGCAATAATTCACTATCAATCACGTTAACTAATAGCACCGCATGATGTGCTGTCAGTGCACGACCTGATTCAGAAATAATATTGGGCATCGGCAAGCCGGATGACTCAGCGCTTTCTTTTAATGTTTGCACAATATGCCAAGCGTAATCGCTCACGCCATAGTTCATCGAACAGGCGGAACGGGAACGTGTTCCTTCATAATCAACGCCAAGACCACCGCCCACATCCATCGTATCGACCGCGGCACCCAACGTATGAAGTTCTTGATAATAACGCGCCGCTTCGCGCATACCGGACTTAATATCCTGAATATTGGCGACCTGCGAGCCCAGATGAAAATGCAGCATGCGCACGCAATCTAAACGTCCTGCTCGCTGACAAATTTCGATTGCTTCAATTAGCTGCGCAGCGGACAAGCCAAATTTCGATTTTTCGCCGCCGGAGTTCTGCCAGTTTCCTTTACCAACCGACATCAAACGAATACGCAAACCAATACGCGGCGTAACGTTCAAGGCCTTCGCTTCTCGTAGAATCAATTCGAGTTCGGAAAGTTTTTCCACCACAATATGGACATGAAAGCCGAGGCGTTCACCCATCAACGCCAAGCGCACGTACTCGCGATCTTTATAGCCGTTGCAAACAATGGTCGCGCCGGCGCCATGGGACAACGCCAACACCGCCAGTAACTCCGGCTTAGAGCCAGCCTCCAGCCCAACCGTCTCGCCGTCTTCGCCAGCGCGCAGAATTTCCGTCACCACACGCCGCTGCTGATTCACCTTAATCGGATAAACCGGCGTATAACCGCCGCCATAACCCTGCTCGGTGATCGCATGGCGAAACGCACCAGCAAGCACCTTTACCCGATTACGCAAAATACCCGAGAAGCGAACTAATACTGGGCTACGCAGCCCAGTTGCTCGACACTGCGCCAACACTTCATCTAGGCGAGCAACCGGCCCGTGACTACTGCCGCACGGCTTTACGGTGACAAAACCTTCCGCATCAACGCCAAAATAGCCCTCACCCCAACGATCAACGTTGTATATACGCTGGGCGTTGCTGTTCTCGGCAATACTCATGATGTCTCCGTTATAAAACCTGTGCCTTAGTATAAAGCCCATGCCATCAATGGCAGGGGCCTTGGCGAGCTACTTTGTCGCCATGGTAACTTAGTCGGCCTGTGAGTACGTTATACCGCGTGTTGATCACGCCTCATAAGGAGGACTTACAAGGAAAGCTCGCTAGGAAGCCATCACCAGCCAGCCTGTTCCTGCGCGCATTATTACAAAGCTTTGTCCTTGGCGGCATGAATATTTCAACCGCCCTAGGTCGCTCCATCACGCTACTCTCAGACACTTCTCGTGGCACTCATATTTGTACTCACCAAGCCAGCTTTGCTTGTCCCGATAATTTTGGCTCGTCGAGCGGATTTTACTCGCCTCACTGTGTTTTACTGGCCCCACTAATTTAATGGAAGCGACCCGTTTTAGTCGCTAGAATGCGCGCCGCAACGGGCACCTCAGCGCCGCTTGCCGCAGAAAACGCCAAATAACTGGCACAGGAGAGCCCCATGACCGAATCCAAGTGGTTTTTTGAACATTTCGACAGTGCAGGTACCGCCTTTGGCTTGCGTTTAAAGCGCAAAGTCGAAGAAGTGCAAACCGAATACCAGCATATCGAAATGTGGGAAACGGACACCTTTGGCTACCTGATGACCATTGATGGCTGCACCATGGTGACCAGCCGCGACAACTTCCTCTACCACGAGATGATGTCGCACCCGGCGCTATTCGCCCATGCCAACCCGAAGAACGTCGTCATCATCGGTGGCGGCGATTGCGGCACCTTGCGCGAAGTGCTCAAGCACCCCGGCGTTGAGACTGCCACGCAGATCGACATCGATGAAATGGTGACACGTCTTTCGGAAAAGTATTTCCCCGAACTGTGCGAATCCAATGACGATCCGCGCGCCGAGCTATTGTTTATTGATGGCGTGAAGTGGATGCAGGAATGCGAAGCGGGCAGCGTCGACTTAATTATTGTCGACTCCACCGACCCGGTAGGCTTTGCGGAAGGTTTGTTTAAAACTGAGTTCTTCCGAGACTGCCATCGCGTTCTGCGCGACGGCGGCGTGATCGTGCAGCAATCGGAATCGCCATTGCTGCACAGCGGCAGCATTATTAAAGACTTGCATGTGAATATGCGCGAAGCGGGCTTCACCTCCACGCAAACACTTCCATTTCCGCAACCGGCGTACCCATCGGGCTGGTGGAGCTGCACCATGGCAGGGAAAGATTGCGACGTGAATACGTTCCGCAAAGACGATTCCGCGAAGACAGAATTTGAAACACTGTATTACACCGCTGAAGCGCATCAAGGCGCGCTGCATTTGCCGCCGTTTATGCGCAAAGCGTTAGGGGAATAAGCGATTCAAGAGCTGCCCAGCACAAGCCGGGCAGCTCTTCGTCAGCGATTTTTTACGGGAACGAATGCCGGCGATGGAACAGAGGGATCGACTCTCTCGCGAGAGAAAATCAATAAATACAGGGATGAACAAACTAACGATAGCGCAATAAACTCAATCATTATTCACGTCTCCGGTTAGTCGTCTAAATTAATACTGCGGCCTTACTCAATAGATCGTTAATCTATGTATAAGTTCCGACGCACAAAAGCATATGTCCTGCTCTCGATACGAGCCATTAAACACTAACCATAAGACGCCGCGTCGCCAACGAAAGAAGTGTTAATTACCGTTACAAACACTATTAATGTGATATTAATCACTTTTTCGCCCTTACTTCGCAAAGCAAGACATCACACCGCGACGCCCATGGCGCCTACTTAAGACGCCCGCCACCAAATTTATCTCATCCTAAATCCAATAGGATCAACCAAGGCTCTCGCCATAACGACCGTTTATTTTTACATAAACTCCATATGCCAACGCCAACAGAATTGCCATAGAGCCCGGCACGACAAGAGCCATAAAACTGATTTCGAGGTACAACAACGATCCAAGCGCACCGCCACCGATAAAGCCTCCAATAATAAGGCAGTACAGTCCGAGGCGACGCCGATCCAACACATGACCGCGTAATTTCATTCCCAACATAATGCCGATATCCGTAAACAATCCGGTGACATGCGTCGTTCTTATCAAGGCGCCGCTATACGTTGTCACCAGCGCATTCTGTAAACCACAGGCCGCCGACGCGAGGTAATGCCCAGAAAGCGAGCCCTTCATCAGCATCACCATTGCAGCGAACAGCAACGCCCCCTCTAAGATCAAAGCAAAACTGTAGTTACGCCCAAGCTTAAGCGCCGTATTCCCCACCAACACTCCGCTTAACGCCGACCCAACAATAAAACTGAGCAGTACGAACGCAAGATGAAGGATATCAGAATTACCCTGTATCAAATCCGCACCTAGCAGCGTCGCGGTACCGGACAAATGTGATACCGCCTGATGCTGAAAACCCAACAGCCCAATGGCATTCACACTACCTGCCAATACCGCGAGAAAAAAAGCGCCTAACTCAACCCACTTGGGTAATCTCGAAATCACTGCCAACTCCTTTTATCCTAGCCAACGCCAAATAAAACGCTGCGTTGAAACTACCTTAACCCGCGCACAAAAAGATCTCTCAACCATACGTGCGCCGCATCACTCTCTAGGTCTCGATGCCAATACAAGTACAGCCCCATCGAAGGCAACGCCACGGGCAGCTTACGGCTCACAAAACGATCGCCGCCCGCAAGTCTTTGCGCCAACATCTGCGGCAAGGTAAGCAGCAAATCGGTGCCTGCCACCACCTCGAAAGCCGCTTGGTAGTGCTGGCAACGCAATCCCAGCTCACGCTTTAAACCGAGCTGGGCCAAACCAAAATCCTCCAGCCCCGGCCCTCGTCGACGCGACGACACCAACACATGACGTGCGTCCAGATAGCGCTTGCTGGTTAACGTGCCATCCGCAAGCGGGTGCTCCTTGCGCATCAATACGACCAAAGACGCATCCATTAGCGCCTGCTGCTGCACCTCTGCGGCAGAAGGCAGCTGCACATCCATGGCCATATCTAAGCGCCCAACCGCTAGCTCACGGGCAAGGTCGCGGCGAGCAACGGTAACCGACTGAACCTCAATACCTGGCGCATATTGCTCGATATAGCGCATCAATGGCGGCAACACGCAGGCTTCTAGACCATCGCGCAAACCGAGCACAAAGGTACGGCGCGCACTACTAGGATCAAATGCCTGCTCACCGCTCAAGCAATGCTGCAGGCCACTCAGCGCCTCCCTGACAGGATCTGCCAAGCTGCGCGCACGCGGTGTCGCCACCATCTGGTGGCCACGACGCACAAAAAGCGGGTCGTCTAGGCGATCACGCAAACGCGCCAGCGCATGGCTCACGGCGGGCTGAGTCAAATTCAAACGGTTCGCCGCCCGGCTAATGCTGCCTTCACGGTAAATCGCTTCAAACACCACGAACAGGTTCAGGTCGATTCGAGCTATATTCTTTTCATTCATAGTAGATGATAAACACTATTCATTGGATTAATGAAGCATCGCGTACCAGACTCCGCTATCGACAACTGCCACGGCACTGCCAGATAGCGGCCACAGCGACTGATGTCTGGGCAGCCCAATCTGGCTACGCACAACAGACACCGCCTCATCACGCGGCATAACAAACACCGAAAGAGAATGCCAAAAAGGGGACAGCAATGGATTTCTCACATTCAGCCAAAGCGGCAGACTATATCGCCCGCGCCGAGCGCTTTATGAAAGAAGAGATCGAGCCGCACGAGGAAGCGTATCACCGTGAATTGCAAAGCCTCGATGATCGCTGGGTGGTGCTCCCTATTATTGAAGAGCTTAAAACCAAAGCTCGTGAAGCTGGACTGTGGAACCTGTTTTTACCTGACCAGCAGCTTGGCGCAGGCCTTTCTGTCACCGACTACGCCAGCATCGCTGAAATTACCGGTCGCTCTGCCATCGCACCTGAGATCTTCAATTGCAACGCACCCGACACCGGCAATATGGAAGTGCTATACCACTACGGTAACGACGCGCAAAAAGCACAGTGGCTCACACCGCTACTGGCAGGAAAAATACGTTCAGCGTTTTGCATGACAGAGCCTGGCGTGGCGTCGTCCGATGCGACCAATATGGAAGCCACGGCAATACTCGACGGCGACGACGTGGTGCTTAACGGGCGCAAATGGTGGACTACCGGCATTGGCCACCCAAATTGCGAAGTGATTATTTTCATGGGCCTCACCGACCCGACCGCCAATCGCCATGCGCAACACTCCATGGTACTCGTGCCAAAAAACAGCCCCGGCGTCACGGTGCCACGCATGCTTCAAACCATGGGCATGTACGACGAGCCTTATGGTCATGGTGAAGTGCATTTCGACAATGTACGGTTACCGCAGTCGGCGATTATTGCCGGCCCGGGTCGCGGCTTCGAGATTGCGCAGGGCAGACTGGGGCCAGGGCGTATTCATCATTGCATGCGCCTGATCGGGTTGGCCGAATTGGCACTTAAGCTTGCATGTGAACGAGCCACACAAAGAGTCGCCTTTGGCAAACCGCTGATTAACCTTGGCGGCAACCGTGAACGTATCGCCGACGCGCGCATGGCCATCGAGCAAGCACGTTTACTTGTGCTCAAGGCCGCATGGCTAATCGACAACAAGGGCGTGTTTGCGGCAATGAGCGAGATCTCTCAAATCAAAGTTATTTGTCCCAACGTTGCTCAGAAAGTCATCGATATGTCTATGCAGCTTCACGGCGGCGGCGGCATGAGCAACGATTATCCGCTTGCCGCCGCGTGGACCATGGCCCGCGCGTTACGACTCGCCGACGGCCCTGATGAAGTTCATCGCGGATTAATCGCAAAGTTTGAATTAATGAAATATAAAGGTTGAGACATTCCGCTGGGGAATTGGATTTACTCCGGTGAGTGAATTCAACGCCAACTGCAGAACAACCGAAGTCCAAACGACATAACATGATGAGAATCAAACGAGGAAAATAGCGTGAGTAAACGAGTATTGATTACCGGCGGTGCATCGGGCCTTGGCAAATCATTAGCCGAACGATACCTCAAGAACGGCGACAGGGTGCTAATCACCGACATTCATGCAGAGCGCGGCGAGCAAGCGGTTTTTGAACTGAGCCCACTGGGCGACATTCAGTTTGTCACCAGCAACACTACTGTCGATTCAGACTGGGACGCACTGGTCGCGTGGGTCGAGAAAAACTGGGGCGGCTTGGACGTCATCGTCAACAACGCCGGCGTTGCAGCAAGCGGCCGCATCGACAAAATTTCAATGGACGATTGGGACTGGATCATTGATGTGAACTTAAAAGGCGTCGTGCGAGGATGCCGTGCCTTTACGCCAATGTTTAAAAAACAAAAGAGCGGCCAGATCGTCAACATTGCTTCCCTTGCCGCAGTGGCCAACGCGCCGACCATGAGTTCTTACAACGTAACAAAAGCAGGCGTGGTCTCGCTATCCGAAACATTGCGCCATGAACTCACGCCATACGGCATTGGCGTTACTGTTGTCTGCCCAAGCTTTTTCCAAACCAATTTAGCGGAAACCATGCGCACACCAGAACAGGGAATGGAAAATACCGTTAAGAAACTGCTCGCAGGTGGCAAACTTAGCGCAGAACAGGTCGCTAAAAAAATCGTCGATGGGGCTAACAAAAACACCTTTATGGTGCTGCCGCACTTAGAAGGTAAAGCGTTGCATTTGATTAAGCGCTATGCGCCATTCCTGTATAACCTCGGTCTCGCCGACGCAGGTCGAAAATTAAAAGCTAAACTGGAACGTAACTCATGAGCGACGCGGCATTGTTGGACACAGCTAAAGCAGTACGCGATGGCGAGTCCTTTGATGTCGCGCGCACAGATACTTGGCTTAAAGAACAAGTGAGTGGATTAATCGGTGCGCCGCAAGTCACCCAGTTTTCCGGCGGCGCATCGAACCTCACCTACCTGCTAAAATATCAGAATCGTGAGCTGATTCTTCGCCGCCCACCGTTTGGTCATGTGCCGAAAGGCGCCCACGACATGGCTCGTGAATTTCATATTCAGCAAGCGCTAAAGCCTGTCTATCCGGCCGTTCCTGACATGGTTGCCTTATGTCAGGACAGCGCGGTAATGGACAGTGACTTTTATGTCATGGATCGCATTGTCGGCATCATTCCCCGCGCCAACTTACCGCGCGGCTTGCTGCTCAACGAATCACAAACTCGCGAACTATGTCTTGGCGTTATCGATAAGTTGATCGACTTACATCAGGTCGACCATCATTCTGCTGGACTAGCACAGCTCGGCAAAGGCGATGGCTACGTCGAACGTCAGATCGGCGGATGGTCCGGACGTTACGGCAAATCAAAAACATGGAATGTGCCAGGCTGGTCTTATGTTATGGACTGGCTCAAAGCCAACATGCCGAACGATATTGCCAACGTCATTATTCACAATGACTTTCGCTTCGATAATGTCGTGCTCGATGCCGACAACCCGATGAATATTATCGGCGTGCTTGACTGGGAAATGGCCACACTCGGCGACCCGCTCATGGATCTCGGTAATACGCTCGCTTACTGGGTTGAGTCCGATGACGACAAAATATTGCAATCACTGCGACGCCAACCGACACACCTTCCTGGCATGCTCACCCGCCAGCAGGTCGTCGAGTACTACTGCGATAGAACCGGCTTCAAAACAGACAACTGGGCGTTTTATGAGGTTTACGGTTTATTCCGATTGGCCGTTATTATTCAGCAAATTTATTATCGCTATCATAACAAGCAAACACGTAACCCTGCGTTCAAACACTTTTGGCTAGCCAACCATTACCTTCACTGGCGTTGCAAGCGGGTTATGAAGAACAAGTAGCATGGCTGCGCCCACAGGCATAAGCCGAACAACACCTTCACTATTGGATAAACAATGGCAGCGATTTATTTGATCCGCCATGGTCAAGCGTCCTGGGGAAAACGAGACTACGACGCGCTCTCCGACCAAGGCATTGAGCAGGCAAAGATTCTCGGCGAGGCTCTCGCGCAACGTATCGGCACCGCCGACGCTGTTTTTTGTGGCGGCATGAAAAGACACCGACAAACCGCGCAATATGCTTTAACAACGATGCTCGGTAAAAAAATTGCCGAGCAATCAGGTGGCGACAATGAACACTGGCGCGAAGACTGCCGCTGGGACGAGTACGATCATCAAGAGCTCATCGTTCGACACAAACCTCTGTATAAAAGCCATGTCGTGATGCTCGCGGATCTTGCCCGCACATTACGGCCACGAGAGGCGTTCCAAGAGATGTTCGAACATGCACTGAATCGCTGGGTAAACCAAGATCATGATCATGAATACAAAGAGAGTTGGAGCGAATTTACCCGTCGCGTCAATGATGGTCTCGCCGATTTGGCCGCCGCAAGTCATACAGAGAAAAGCAGCACCGAAAAAACGTTATCTCCGAATGACTATAGAACCCATAACACCTTGGTGTTTACGTCAGGCGGCGCTATTAGTGCCGTCGTTAAAAGCCTGTGGAATATGCCAGACACTGAGTGGATGCGCCTTAATCGTGTCATTGCGAACGCCAGCATTACCAAGATTGTTGTCGGCAAACGCGGGCTGTCATTGAGTACTTTTAATGAGCACGCGCATTTTGAAGGTGAGCAACGCAGTATGCTGAGCTACCGCTAGCACTCGGCAAACTCGGTGAAACTGCAACAAAGATGAGAAGTCGGCACGCAGGTATTTTGAATGCCGCAATACACGTCAATCTTTTAGGGAGAACATCATGCGCAAGACGATACTCATTACTGGTGCCAGCTCAGGGCTAGGTCGCGGCATGGCACGCGTGTTCGCTGGCAAAGGTCATAATCTGGCGCTGTGCGCACGACGTACGGACCGGTTAGAAGAGCTCAAAGCCGAACTCGAAGCTACTCACCCTAGTATTCGTATCTCTATCCAAGCGCTCGATGTTTTAAATTACGATCAGGTCTTCTCCGTTTTTAAAGCCTTCCAACAAGATTTCGGCACAATTGATCGCATTATTATCAACGCCGGCATGGGCAAGGGGCAGCCGATCGGTACCGGCTATTTTTATGCCAATCAACAAACCGCCGAAACCAACTTCGTTGCTGCGTTAGCGCAATGCGAAGCAGCCATGGAAATCTTCCGCGCTCAGAATGACGGCCATCTCGTCATGATCTCATCGATGAGCGCCATGCGCGGCATGCCCAAAAACCTGACCACCTACGCCGCCACTAAAGCGGGCGTTGCCGCGCTGGCCGAAGGCATACGCGCAGAAATGATCGGTAAGCCGATCAAGATCAGCACCATTTATCCAGGCTACATTCGCTCAGAAATTAATGAAAAGGTGAAAAACACGCCCTTCATGATTGATACCGAGACCGGCTGCCACTTACTCGCCGCAGCAATCGACAAGGAACCCAATAATGCCAGCGTGCCGGCGTGGCCTTGGCGGCCACTGGGCTTCCTGATGCGCCACCTGCCCTTGAACGTCGTCGCAAAAATGGGCTAGAGGCCTATCCAGCGGGACGCGCGGGCGCTAACCTGCCCGTCCCGTGGATGGACTCACAATATTATGACGATTACGGCCCAATCATTCGTTTCGTGCCGGTCTCAACGTAGGCCTCAGGCGCAGTCTCTGCCGGCCTCTTTATGGCGACGTACCTCCAAACGACTAGCAGTAGTCCTGCTTGCCCTCAGCGCATCCTCTATTGCGACCGCATCGGATGACTGGGAAATCACTCGTGACGGCGAGTTCCGCAACGAGGTCAGCACGTGGTCCCGCACTATTCCAAACCAACAAATCAAAGCGTTCCGTGGTCGCGTGGATGTTCCCCATACGTTGCTCGAAGTATTGTCCGTTCTCGCCGACATTGAGCGTTATTCGAAATGGGTTTTTCAGTGCGATCGTGCCGCTCACCTCAGCAACCTCGGCGAGGATATCGTCTATCTCCATATTCGCGGCATCTGGCCTGTCGACGATCGTGATGTTGTCACCCGCTCACGTATCATCCAAGACCCAGACACTCTCACCGTGACAGTGCATTCATGGGCCGACGACAGCACCACGCATCCACTGCCGAAAAAAACCGTGCGCATGCCTGAACTCGAAAATCTTTTTATTCTAGAACCGCTAAGCGACGGCTGGACGCGCGTTACATTTCAAACGTTCGTTGATCCCGGTGGGTCGATACCCAAATGGCTTGCTAATTTCGTTGCTACCCGCGCACCATTAGATACATTACGAGATCTGACTGACCGACTTAAACGGCCGCAATATAAGATCACTGATCTGGAACAATTGCCGTTTGTGCTACCCGGCATGGATACGATGACTTTTCCAAAACAAAAACCTCGGGGTTAACCGTAAAGCGCCGCATAATATTTCGGCGCTGGTAAGCGCCTAGCTGCGGGGAAATATTTTGGATGTCGATTAAGTAAATACCTTCCCAACAAAAAAAGCAGAAACAAAAAGGGGCGCCAACGGCGCCCCTTTTTTTCACCAAAATCTATCTGATAAATTACTTACCAGTAAACTCCGGATACGCTTCCTGACCACACTCAGTCAGATCAACGCCTTCATACTCTTCTTCTTCAGTGACACGCAGACCCGCAATCACTTTGATCAAGCCCCAGACGACCAAGCTCGCGCCAAACACCCAAACAAAGATAGTGCCCGCACCGATCAACTGGCCAAGGTAAGTTGCACCGCTTTCTTTTTCACCCGCGTCATTGAACACTGCATAGTTAGTCACTGGCACCAGCATCAGACCAAGGAAACCAACCACACCGTGAACCGAAATGGCGCCGACAGGATCATCAATTTTGAGCTTATCGAGCGTCAAGATTGAGAACACAACCAAAGCACCACCCATCGCACCGAACAATGTTGCCACGAGCGGTGTAGGTGTAGATGGCTCAGCGGTGATTGCAACCAGACCAGCCAATGCGCCGTTCAACAACATGGTCAAATCCGCTTTGCCGAACAGTACGCGGCCAACCAACAGCGCGGCAATCGCACCGCCAGCCGCTGCAGCATTGGTATTCATAAACACAATCGCTACCGCGTTTGAGCTTTCTACTGAAGCAGTTGCCAACACAGAGCCGCCGTTAAAGCCGAACCAACCCATCCACAAAATAAACGTACCGAGGGTCGCTAACGGCAGGTTTGCACCTGGAATGGCGTTGATTTCGCCATTTTTGCCGTACTTGCCTTTACGTGCGCCAAGCAACAGTACGCCAGCCAATGCCGCCGATGCGCCCGCCATGTGGACAATACCGGAACCAGCAAAGTCACTAAAGCCAAGCTCACCCAAGTTGTACATGCCAAACACGTCGGCACCGCCCCACGTCCAAGAACCTTCGAGTGGATAGATGACAGCAGTCATTACCACAGCAAACGCTAGGAATGCCCACAGCTTCATGCGCTCAGCCACCGCGCCAGAAACAATTGACATCGCGGTTGCCACAAACACCACTTGGAAGAAGAAGTCAGCGGAAGGCGCATAGGTTGCCGCTTCTTCTGCGCCGGCAACGCCGTCACCCATAATCCCGCTGAGGAAAAATTCCAGACCGTCGCCATACATGATTGAGTAGCCGCAAATCATGTACATGGTGCAAGCGATTGCATACAACGCGACGTTTTTCGTGAGAATCTCAGTCGTGTTTTTAGCACGAACCAAGCCGGCCTCAAGCATGGCAAAACCAGCTGCCATCCACATTACCAGCGCGCCGCACACCAAGAAGTAAAAGGTGTCGAGCGCGTACTGCAATTCAAAAATACTATTTTCCATGGTGAATTCCTCCCATAGGAATCATAAAAACTAAATGCCCAGAATAGATGACGGTTAAACCGCCTCTTCGCCGGTTTCCCCAGTACGAATTCGAATTGCCTGCTCAAGCGTCGTGACGAAAATTTTGCCGTCACCGATCTTGCCGGTGTTGGCAGCCTTAGCAATTGATTCGATCACTTGATCTAAGGCGCTATCGGCGATAGCCACTTCGATCTTCACTTTTGGCAGAAAATCCACCACATATTCGGCACCGCGGTAGAGCTCGGTATGACCCTTTTGTCGGCCAAAGCCCTTAACCTCAGTGACCGTGATGCCTTGAACGCCGATCTCGGACAATGCTTCACGCACGTCGTCCAGTTTGAACGGCTTGATGATGGCAGTTACAAGCTTCATGTCGGTCTCCTAATATGGCTTGCGCCCAGCTCTAAATGGCTTGCGCCTTACCTGTCCGTTTATGCAGAGGAATACCCTCTGGTGGTTGGTATATCGCAAGCTCTATGCCAACCTGACATCGCCTTTCTAAATCAAACACTTATCCGTTCATTAAATTAAAAATGGGCAACATCGCAGAAAAGCTGTGCACAACAAACGGGCACGCACATTTTCAGTGCGTCATCCTGATGCACTGAAAATAGCCGCCAGCTGATCACGCAAAGATTGCCGCGCAGGCAGGGAGTTAGCCGAAACACCGTGCTAGACTTGCGCCACGTAATAGGAATGCCAGACATGAATGACCAACCCTTTATTGATCGCATCATGGCGGAGCTTAGCCAACGCCTACCGGCTGGCCTTGGCCAGCTCAAAGGTGAAGTGGAAGCCAATGCCCGCGCAGTGCTGCGCGAGGCGGTATCGCGACTCGACCTGATCAATCGCGAAGAATTTGATATTCAGCAACAGGTACTGCTGCGCACCCGCGAGAAGCTGGAAGCACTAGAGAAAGACGTCAAAGAACTGGAGCGCCAACTGGCCGACCAGTGATGCGATTTGCTCCTCCCTTTACGCTTATTCGCGCACCTTTTTTGGCTTCCGTGCTGACACTTAGCTGGCCCGGCACGGGCGTGGCTGCTGAATCTCTCTTTTCCGCCGTTTGCCAAAGCACCGACGCCATTCGCGCCGCGCTCGAAAGTGGTGCGCCCGTCGACAGCCGTAATGCCCAAGGCGAAACACCCTTGCACGCTCTCTATCGCTGCGGCATCGCCGCCGACGATCCGGCCTTTCACGAAGCCACTCGCGAGCTTATCGATGCCGGCGTCGATCTCAGCGCCACCGATACTCAAGGCCGCAGCGCCGTACACGCCGCACTGGAATCCAGCGCCGGCCACAAGAGTGCCGTAAACCTCTACATCGATGGCGCGCGCCTGATGCTCGCGCGCAGCGCCGACCCAGCATTAGCAGACAACCAAGGCATCACCCCATTGCACCTAGCTGCTGCCGAACCTGCTGCGCAGGTCAGCCAGCTACTGCTAGACCTTGGCGTAGACAGCCAGGTTACCGATGCCCAAGGCTATCTGCCGCTGTGGTACGCCCTTACCGGCGACAATAATCTTGATACTTTTGCTCTGCTGCTCAATCAACTGAGCGACGCAGACGTCGCGCAAACCGGAGCCGAGCTAGGCGCCCTCGCCGCCCAGCGACAGCACTACAGCAAAGTCGATCTGCTTATTCAGCGCATACCAACACTGCAACTGCCCAACGACGCACTCACTCAAACCTTAGCTGTCGCGCTTTGGCAGGGCGCTCCCGTTCCATTGCTTGAGCGCCTTGTTGGCGCCGGTGCAAAGGCAGACTCGCTGCAACAAAGCCAACCCCGCGACCTTGCCTGGCGCCTCGCATCGCTTGACCGAGCAGCAGAGCTGCAGTGGCTGCTTGAGCACGGCTGGCAGATTAACGCCCTACCTTCTAGCGGCTACCCCAGCCTTTATTTTGCTGACGCGCCAACCACCGCGCGACTACTGGCCGCCGGTGCAAACCCCAGTCCAACCGAACCGCTCTACTATAGCGGCACACTGTTAACCCCAACCGATTCTGCACCACCGGAATACGGCAACATCAAAGATTGGAAGAGTCGCAGGCGTAGTGAGCATTTACTTAATGCCGGCTACTCCCCCTCAAAAGATGGACTCGGGCGCACGGATTTGGCCCTCGCCATTGGCGCAGACGATCTTTGGCTGGTTCAGCAACTGCTAATGCGTACACCGATCAGCGCTAGTGCCGCCATTACGGATGAGAATGCCGACAGCCCCGCCAAACTCATTGCGCTGGCGCTGCAGCAAGGCCGCTTGCCACTACTGCAAACGATATTGCGCGCCATCACCCCAAGCACCGTCCGCACCACCTTTGCTGCACACCCTGAGATCATCACAACTTACACTCTCACTGATGCACCGGACCCTGTGCTCTTCGAAACGCTACTCATCGCTGGCGCGGACGCCAATAGCCTCGACGGCACTGGCTCGCCAGTACTGCATCTGGCCGCACGCCAGCAACGCTGGTCAATCGTCGAACTCCTGCTCAACCACGGCGCCGACCCACTACAACGCAATACACACGGCTGCACATTACGCTGCTATGAATGGTCAATGCCGGAAGTATTACAAACCCGCCTACACCAACCCGATGCGTTTACCTGGCAGGCACCCGAAATAGACCACAAAGCAACGGCGTTCTTTGCCGTCGCCATGGTGCCGACACTGGTACTTTGGTTGTTAACGGTAGCGTGGAGATTGGCGACACGACGGCCATTGATCGGGCCGACGTTATGGCTACTGGCGGCGCTGGTTAGCGCCGTACTGGCAGGGGCTGCACTATTTTATCGCTGCGATCCTTGCGTACTGCAAACGCCGTCATTGCAACTGGCGCTCACCGCTCTCATCGCGTCCTGCGGCTATTTGCTGTGCGTGATACAAGCTTATCTATTTCACCAGCGAGCCAACGCCCGCTGATTTAGTCGTAACTCACCGCTGATACCTGACTGCCATGTTGCGGCTCAAGATGCTGTGCACTCCAAATCGGACCGCACATGCTGGCGACATGCTCTTGCCCTGCACTCCAACCGGCATCTTCTCTCTGCCGAAAGCTGGAGACAAACGTCAATGCGTCCGGCGAACAAGACACGGCGTTTAGCACATCACGGGTGAGCCACGCGCGCGGATGTGCTTGCTGCTCTCGCTCATGAATTAATGCCCAGCGCGCTGACAGTTGTTCGGTCTGCACCGCCACCGCCTCAACACCCTGCTGCACACCATGCAGCCACACTTGGCAAAGATCGCTATCGACATCACTCCGACAAGCAGCCTCAACGCGCGTTTCAATGGCAAGATATTGATTTAGCTGACGCTGCTCAGCGGAATCAGCATGCAATAAAGAGATGGGTAGAAGACTCACAAGCACAATCGTAATGGCTTTCATCGTTCCTGCTCCTTGGCATCTTGCGCCCTGCCGTCACAAACCTTTCATTACGACATTAATGTTTGTGTACTTAAGGCGCTTCGACGGCGTAATCCTTCGCCGACCAATTTCAAGACAAATAGATTGCACTCCCGTACGCCAACGCGGCAATAGCCAATATCCTACAAATCCTGCGCATTTTTACCCACTCTAATATCATCGCCATCGAGACAACGCTAAGCGCCGGAAAAGTAAGGACGTTCTATGCAGGAACACGAAAATCATCTGACCTAAAAAGACTCCGCCGCCACCTGCGAGCCGACGAGCGGCGCGCCGGACGACACATTATTCCTGAGACGCCGCGCAAACATCGATACACCAGTTACTACGCATCTTCCACGTCAGCTCGCACACTTCCTTGTATGCACATAAAAAGACAGGTGTAAAAAAAGGGGAGGCGTTTGCCTCCCCTTTTTTTACACCAAAAATATAAATTTCTAAGAGACGTTATTTCCCTTTATACAATGCAGAAGCGCGCGCAATGACATCATTATAGGCGCCCGCTAATTTTAACGCTTCAGCTTCAACTTCCGCATCGTTAGATTCAATGACACGCTCTGAAGAATTCTTTTGGATGCCTGCTCCACCAACCGCGCGGAATACGGCTCCCAATGCATTCGCTGCTTTAGGTGACGTGTCTTTAGCGCTTACCAACTTGCCGCCAGCAACTCCGGTGTTTTTTCCATAAGCCTTTTCTTTAAATGCCATACCACTTCCCGCTAATTTAGGGTTCAAATAGTAGGCAGTGACATTGCCGAGAGAGACCAAAGGACCGGAGCTGACTTCGGCGCTCGCACGATCACCAAAGAGACTCTTCTTACCTTCCGCAGCAAAGTACATGGTGTTAATAGTATAAGTAGGAATAAATAAATTTACTTTTTCTGCTTTAACGACTTTTCGCATGGCCCAAGCGGGACCCGTAATTCCGTACTTCAAAAACTGCTGGCCTTCTGGCACCGCAATAATAAAACCATTTCCCGAGCTGTCGGCCATGCCAACCCCCATGAACTTGCCGTCTTTCTTTTCTACTTTTATTCCTTGTCCGAGTTCCTCATCCTTTTCCCACTTAAGTTTTTGGTAAGCTTTAGTATCTTTAACGTCATCAAATGTAATGACGTTCCAGCCTTCGGCTCGCATGCTCTCAATTAAATCCTTGTGGATTTTAGTGGCCAGATCCTGAGCAATTTTTGGATCTACTGAAGATGCCAATGTTGAGCGAGCTTGTGCGGTTTGTGTTTTACTGCCGAAGCCGCCAGTTTCAGCAACCACGCCCTGAGTTCCCCAGTTTTGCAATTTCACTTCCACAAAAGGAACAAGAATGGTGTCAGATTTCTTAAAATATTTAAGCTTACCAAAATCAATTTGTTTGTTCGGCTGGTCAAATATTGCATTGCCTGAAAGATCCTTCTCAGGACCCGCCCAAACAATTGAAGTAGTGGCCAAAAGTGCCACTGAAAGCAAATGAGTGATGCGCATCGATGTACTCTCCTTAGTTATAATAGGTAATGCTACTGACTAAAAAATGGATATACGTAGGAAATCAGTTACAAGGCAGGGTCGCGTACTTGATTGCACCGCTCTATCGCGATAGAGCGCCTATATTACGCCGCCAACAAAACCGTCTAGTTATTAAATTAACCACACAGTGATCATAACGGCAGCCGGCCTCCCCCTGACCGTCCCCCAAGACCTATACTCTTCTTGCAATATTGCTTACGCCAAATGCAGGAACAGTAAGATTCTTATTTTTACGCGACGCACCAAAATCTTGCAAGAATAAAAAACCACCTCGACTTACAGTCCAACGGGCGGCAAACGTACAGTCGTATACACGGTAGCTTTTACACTCGTCCTCCCAATTCGCGCCCTTTTAACACATCGAGAACGCACTCAATCTGACGGGGTTAAACCGCCATGGCCATTTCACTTATACGTACCCGCGCCCAAGTCGGCGTACAGGCGCCACCGGTGCAAGTGGAAACGCATCTCGGCCCAGGCCTCCCCGCCTTTAATATTGTCGGATTACCGGAGGCCGCAGTACGTGAAAGCCGCGATCGGGTTCGGTCCGCCATCGTTAACAGCGGCTTTCAGTTTCCGCAGCAGCGCATCACCGTCAATCTCGCCCCCGCCGACCTACCCAAAGTCGGAGGCCGTTTCGATTTACCAATTGCACTCGGGATTTTGGCCGCGACCAAACAACTGCCCGCGCATAGCGAGAGCATGGAGTATCTCGGCGAGCTCGCTCTATCTGGTGCGCTGCGCCCGATTCAAGGCGTGCTGCCCGCGGCACTGGCCTGCGGAAAGGCCGATTACGCATTAATGATTCCGTACGATAACGGCACCGAAGCGTCACTGTGCCGGCAAACGGAAATTTTCGCCGCGCAGTCATTGCTCGAAGTGTGCGCACATTGGAGCAAGCAAACGCTTCTGCAACCGTTACAACACCAAACGCCGCGTCATCACACCGCCGCCGGCGCATGCTTGTCACAAGTACGCGGACAATTACAAGCACGGCGCGCGCTCGAGATTGCCGCCAGCGGCGGCCACTCGCTACTGATGAGCGGCCCACCCGGCAGCGGAAAAAGTATGCTCGCCAGTCGACTGCCTTCTTTACTGCCGCCACTGCAAGAAGAAGAGGCGCTGGAAGTCGCCTCGGTGCATTCATTACATCGTAGTCGCGCTGCTGACGACTTTTATCAACGGCCTTTTCGCGCGCCACACCATACCGCCTCAGCCGTCGCTCTGGTCGGCGGTGGTAGCAACCCTCGCCCCGGCGAAATATCACTGGCCCATCGCGGCATACTTTTTCTCGACGAGCTGCCCGAGTTTGATCGCAAAGTCTTGGAGGTACTGCGCGAGCCACTGGAAACAGGTGAAGTCAGTATTGCTCGCGCAACCCGTCAAGCTACCTTTCCAGCGCGCTTTCAATTAATTGCTGCAATGAATCCCTGTCCGTGTGGTTACCTCGGCAACCCAGAAAAAAGCTGTGGCTACCACTGCGACAAAGCCAAACGCTATCAAGGAAAAATCTCCGGGCCTTTTCTGGATCGTATCGACCTGCAACTCGAAGTACAGGCGGTTCGCGCTGACGAACTGATGGCCTACGACGTCGGCGAATCCAGCGAATTGGTGCGCAGGCGGGTCAAAGCAACACAACAAAGACAACTCAAAAGACAGGGAAAGCTCAACCACTTACTTGATATTGACGAACTCAAACCGATTATCGATCAACACCGCGACTGGCTTATGCATGTGCTCGACAGCCTGAGCATTTCCGCTCGCGCCCTCCACCGCACCGCACGGGTTGCACGCACCTTAGCCGACATGGCGGATCTCGAAGCGGTAACACAGGTACAACTGCAGGAAGCATTAGGTTTTCGCATCAGCCATTGATTCCGGCGCGCTCATGCCGAGCATGCGAGTTTCTTCCCCCCTATTCTCTTAAGCGAATTCGCTTAAGATTTCCGTAGGAAGGAAATAAAAGAGCAAATCGCATACTATCAACGCTCCAATAATTCACGCCCGACGGACTCGCAATCGATGGCTAGAATATTATTTGCATGGGAACTCGGCGAAGGCGTAGGGCACTTGGTTCCGCTCAGGCCGGTACTCGAAGAGTTGGTCGCTCAAGGGCATACGATTTTGGTCGCGGCAACTGATATTCGCTCTGCGCAATCCGTGCTTCGACATCTCACTGACGTTTTTGTACAAGCGCCAATGAACGTCGACACTCGTTTTGAGCTAGGCAGAATGTCCGAAGGGGTCGCCGATCTGCTCACCTTGAACGGCTATAGCGATGCCACAAGCTTGCGCGGACGCCATACTGCATGGTGCGCACTCGCCGCATTACTGAAACCTGATTTGATTATTGCCGAGCATAGCCCCGGCGCCTTGCTCATGGCACGCGCACTGTCGATCCCCGCCGTGCACGCGGGCACCGGTTTTACCCTGCCACCGGAACAACGACCCATGCTGTTTCCTGGCTTTGAAGCCGCGGCGAATATTCCACGCGAAGATCAACTTCTACACAGTTTTAACGCTTTGATTGCAGAAACTGGCGGACAGCCGCTGGTATTACTTGCCGACTTATATAATCGCGTCGCAAAACGTTTCCTGCTGACCTTTGCAGAACTCGACCAGCTTGGTCCGCGGCGAGGGGTAAACTACCTAGGCGCAGACGTGCCTACGCAAGGCGAGATACCCAGCTGGCCAGACGGCGGCAGCAAAGTGTTTGCTTACCTCAAGCCCTTTCCCGCCCTCGAACAATTTCTTGATGCCGCCACATCACTCAAGATATCACTGCTGATGGTGCCGGATCGCATCAACCCTGCCATCCTAAAAAAATACCAAGCCAGCAATATTCGTTTCGTTACTCAACGGCAAAGCATGCAAGCCATTATTGAATCTGCCGATTTAATTGCATTCAATGGTAACCATGGTACCGCCACTGCAGGCCTGCTTGGCGGCGTACCAATGCTCGCGTTCCCTCTTCACCAAGAACAAGAGGCCTGCACACGACGTTTAGCCGATTCGAATCTCGGCATCGGCATGCTGCGCAATCGCCCCGGCAAAGTTCAACCGCTCATGGAATCGTTACTTAACAACACCGAGCAAAAGGAAAACAGTCTCGCTGTGGCGCAGCAGTATAAAAAATTCCGTTATCGGGACAGCATCGATTGGATGCTCAACGAGCTTAGAGAGTTACTGTGATTAATCGCCGCCAATTTTTACAGTCCGCCGGCTGGGCCTTGGCCGCATCACCCGTTGTGGGCATCCTCGGTTGCACGCAAAAGCTGGCCGCCGAGTACGTCATCATTGGCTCGGGGCCAGCAGGCATTGCACTCGCCGACACGCTCGCGCAAGCAGGTAAACAGGTACTGGTATTAGAAGGCGGGACACGGCAAACCGATACAGCACTACAGTCCATGCACGATGTCGAAGCCGGCCAATGGGGACTGCCTTACAACCTCGGCTGGGCAACACAGCGCGTGCTTGGCGGCACCACGAATCTTTGGCAAAGCCATTCGCCGCGCCCGCTAGAAGAGGAACTGGCCAGCCAAACACTGCGCGGCTTTGGCGAAGACTGGCCGCTAACACTGAACACACTTACGCCATGGCTAGCATCCTCTGAGCGCTGGCTACACGTTCGCCCTGCTCAGCCCGAACTCAATCCCTCGCTGCCTAAAAACCCCTATATTGATACCAGCACAGCACTCAGCGAACTGCTGAGCGGCAAGGGTTACACCCATCTCGAAGCGGGCGCCTACGGCATGGTCTCTGGCGAGGGCGCCGACGCCGACGCCTTGCGATTGCTCGACGATGGCGAGATCGATCGCGTCGCGGCACTCAACACCGTCGCCGTTCGCCCCGGCACTATTGCGCGCCGCATCCGCATGACCGGCGAGCGCGCCGTTGGCGTGGAATGCGCAGACCTCAAAGGAAACGCTTTCTTCGTCGAAGCGGGCACCGTGATCGTCTGTGGCGGCGGCATACAAACGCCACGGTTACTCTGGAATAGCGGCGTCGGCAACCACAGCGACTGGCTAGGCGCTGGCTTTATGGAGCACCCCGGCATGCAGATCTACGGACACCGCGCGGCGCCATTGCTGCCACCCGGCGTTCCCGAAACCCATATCCACGTGCGCGACATGCTCTACGATCCAGCCCATAACGGACTCGGCGGCACTTTGCTGCATGTTGGCTTAAAACCCGGCGCCCCGAACCGCGAGTACACCATGGTGGAGGTATTATTCGAACAAGCGCCCGACCGGCGTAACCGCATTCTGCCGGGCAATAAAAAGGATGCGCTCGGCGACCCGATTCCGCGTATCGACTACCGCCTAACAGAACTGGATCTCGCCACCATTCAACGCGGCCAACAGCTCCAGCACACCCTCGCCGAACACATCGGCAGCGTCGACAACACGAGCCCACTGCGCACCGGCTCCCATCATCTACTAGGCGCCACGCGCATGGCAGCGAACCCAGCCAACGGCGTTGTCGACACCGATTTACGCGTCTGGGGCACAGACAATCTGTATGTCGCCAGCAGCAGCGCCTTCCCCACCGGCCTAACCGTGCCTCCCACACTGATCATCGTCGCGCTCGCCCAACGGCTGGCGCAGCATCTCACCAACACTCCGCGCCCCATTTGACACCCAAGGCAGTAATGACCAAACGGTTCATCGAAAAAACACGAAGCATAAAGTGTGAAACAGTTCACATTTATAAATTAAGCCTTTAATATCAGATCCGAGGCAGCACTTTTTACCCGCTTTAGCACACGCCGACCAAGCCGAAATCAGAACAATAACAGAAGGACTTACAATGAAATCCCTGCAACGCAGCCCGCTATTCTTCGCGGTCCGTGCCGTTTCCGTCGCGGGCAGCATGGCCCTCGTCGCCACACCCGCCTTCGCGGACTTCACTGAAGTCACCACCGACAATCCGTTTGCCGCCATTACCTCCGGCACCTTCGGTGTGTCGCTCACTCTGGTAGACCTCGACAGCGACGGCGATCTCGACGCGCTGGTATGGCATTCGCATCAGGGCGACGTAGCTCCTTTTAACGCGCCGGATGTCAGCCTGTATGAAAATACGGGCACTCGCACAGCCCCCGTCTTTACCCAGGTGCAAGACGCTAGCGGTTACGGTTATGGCGGCGACAACTTTGATGTAAACCCATTTGCCAACAGCTGGGGGAACCCAGGCCTTGGCCACCCAGTCAGTGCTGGCGACCTCGACAAAGATGGTCTTGATGATTTTGTCGGCGGCCGCTCCGGTTATTACAGCCCGCATTTCCTCCATGGCGTTTCCGTTAATGACGGCAACGGCAAAGCCACAGGCTTAACGAGCCTGGGTGACAATACCAGCGCCAACTCCATGTTCGCTGGCACCGACATTATACCCGGTGGTTACGGCAGCCCGTTGTTATTGGATCTCGATAACGATACCGATACCGATGTCATCACCATCTCGGCCGGCCTTATTTATGTATACCAAAACAATGGATTGGATGCGGTTACCAATGTGCTGCAACTGGACAGCCTAGACGGCGCCAATCACCCTTTCACTGTCGGCGTAGGCAGGGACTACCTTAGTCAGGCATACATCGGAGCCCCCATGGCAGCCGCTGATCTCGACAATGACGGTGACCTCGATATCTTAATGGGCGTTGCTCGCGGCCCGGCGGATATGCGCTATTTCATCAACACCGGCTCAGCTTCCATGGCGCAGTTTGAAGAGTTAGCCGTCGCGGGTCTCGACGTCAGCACCGCTGCTGCGGGTGCAGCCCCCGCGACCGGCGATATCGACGGCGATGGCGACGCCGATGTCGTCATCGTTGAATATCAGGGATCCGGCACGGCGACGGCGACCTTTAGGCTGTTCCGAAATGACAGCGCTACCCAGGCCGCTCCCTCGCCCAGCAACGACAGTGGCAGCCTAGGCGCCAGCTTGCTAGGGCTGTTCGTTGGTGCGGCATGGCTGCGACGAAGAAAGCTCAGAAAGTCCTAAGATACCAAAAAGGACGGCAATCTATTGCCGTCCTTTTTGGTACTACTGACACAACAGCAAAGATTGGAAGTCATTTGGCCCCCTCAAAGCCCACACGTGATATACCAAGCCACTTGTCGCACAAATCACAGTAAAAGTGTGTAGCAGTTCACATTTAGTGATCAAACCCCTACTATCGTGGCTGGGGCACTTTTTACATTCGCTAGGGCGCTCACTTCACGCTACGGCGGAAATCAGAGCAATAATAAAAGGGATCTACAATGAAACCACTTCAACGCAGACCGCTATACCTAGCGATCCGTGCCGTCACCGTCGCTGGCGGCATGACGCTCGCCGCAACGCCGGCGCTAGCAGGCTTCAGTGAAGTCACTACCAACAATCCATTTGCCGCTATTAATTCCGGCACAACAGGCGTGTCACTTACCCTGACAGACCTCGACGGCGACGGTGATCTCGACGCGCTGGTATGGCATCGGGCGCATGACGATGTATTTCCTTTTAACTCGTCTGATATGAGCCTGTATGAAAATACTGGCACTCGCACTGAAGCCGTCTTTACACAGGTGCAAGACTTTAGCGGTTACGGCTACGGCGGTGACAACTTCGATGCAAACCCGTTTACCTACGACTGGGGCGGCTCAAGCTATGGCCACCCGGTCAGTGCTGGGGACTTAAACCAAGACGGTCTCGATGATTTTGTTGGCGGCAATGCGAATGTCGACAGCCTCGGTTTTCTGCATGGCATCAGCGTGAATGATGGCTACGGCCAAGCCACAGATTTAGACAATCGGTACGACGAATCGTCCGGCAACTCAATGTTCTACGGCACCAACATCATGCCGTACGGCGACGCGTATGGTTACGGTAGCCCATTGCTACTGGACCTCGATAACGATACCGATACCGACATTATCACCAGCTCTAACGGCTTTCTCTTTGCCTTCCAAAATAACAGCCCCTCTATGCCTACTGTGCTGCAGCTTGCACAACTACAGGGCCCTGCTCACCCCTTTGTCGGCGGCGCCACACTCGCCCTTGGCAACGCCTACCTCGGCGCGCCCATGGCGGCAGGCGATCTCGACAACGACGGTGATCTCGATATTTTATTGGGTGTCGCGTATGGCCCCGAGAATTTGCGTTACTTCATCAATACTGGCTCAACCTCCACGGCCCAGTTTGAAGAGAAAACCTTTGCAGACCTCGACGTCAGCACCACCATTGCGGCGGCCCCAGCGACCGGCGACATCGACGGCGATGGCGACGACGACGTAGTGGTCGTTGAACAACAGGCATCCGGCCCCGCGACCTTTAGGCTATTCCTAAATGATGGCGCCGTTACCAGAACTGTACCAATATCATCATCTAGCAGCGGAGGCGGCATCGGCGGCGCTTTTCTGGCCGTGTTTGCGGGCGCAGCCATGCTGCGACGCAGAAAATCAAAAAAATCCTAAGTCCTAAGAAAATAAAAAAGGGCGGCAATGAATTGCCGCCCTTTTTTTCACTATTGGAACAACAAAGATTAGCAGTCATTTACCAAAACATTCCCTGGGGAAACCGATGACAACATTTTCTAAAACACCACTGAGCAAAGCGGTGCGTGCTGCGGCCATAACCGGCGGCATCGCTCTGACCTCAACAGCGGCATTCGCCGCCTACCAAGAAATCACAGTAGATAATCCGTTTGCCGCCATCACCTCAAGCGGCACTTTCCCTTCTATCGTCATGACGGATCTGGATGCCGATGGTGACCTAGATGCTCTCATCCTGCACAGCAACGCAACCGGCGTAAGCCCTTATTTTGGCACCAGCGCCGTATGGGAAAATACCGGCAGCGCTTCGGCGCCCGAATTTACCCAAGTTAGAAACCAAGACAACCCATCCTATGGCACCGGCGAGAACATCACCCTCAACCCATTTGTCGACGATTTCACCGGTTACTACGGCCACCCCGTGACCGCAGCCGACTACGATCAAGATGGCGACCTCGACTTCTTTGGTGGCCAAGCATCCGCCGCCGATAGCAACAATCAACTGGCTTTTTACCGCACCCAGTCAGATGCTTACGGCGTGGCAACCGGCGCCGACCGCTTCGGCATTTATGAGGGCCGCGATAACACCGCCACCCCATCTGCTGGCAACCCTTTTTACGGCACCCAATTCCTGCCTTCCGCAGGCACCAATTATAGCTATGGCTCGGTGGCCGTCGGCGACTTAAATCGCGATGACGCAGTCGATGTTATCAGCACCGACATTAACAATATGCGCCTGTTTATGAATGCCGGCGTCGACACTTCGCCGTATGGCGGCTTCAACATCTTTAATGAAGTCAGTGGCGCCGCAAGCCCACTAGAAAACGTCTCTAATGGTTACGGAGCCTTTGGCACAGCCTATTACGGCGCGCCAATCACGCTGCACGATGTCGATAATGACGGTGATTTAGATCTCATCATGGGAACACGTTTCCCGGCGCCGATGCGCTTGTTCCGAAATATCGGTACCGCGTCAACAGCCGACTTTGAAGAAGTTATCAACACCTCTCGAGGCATTGATGTCACCAGCAGCGGCTGGGCCTTCCCTGCGTTTGCCGATATGGATAACGACGGCGACGCCGATTTAATTGTCATAGCACTCGACGCATTCAACTCGAACGCCCAGTCGATTCGTTACTTTGAAAATACTACGCCGCGAGGGACTACACCGGCCGCGTCATCGTCCGGCGGCACTATGAGCTTCGGCGGGTTAATGATTGCGTTAGGCTTGTTGCTCACGCGACGCCGCAAATAACACCGAGCACCTTTAGTGCCCGCTCGAAAACCGGTATAAGTAATAATAGGCCGGTAAAAAAAGCGTCCGACATTCGGGCGCTTTTTTATATCTAACGCAAAACAAACAATTCGGATGGTCATGACACGCATCGTCATCAGCGGAACAGGATTTATCGGCCGCGGCCTCGCGCTCGCGCTGTGCCAACAGCCGCGCTTTGCGTTAACCGGTATTTATACGCGTCGACGGCCTAGCGATGTTGAGCACCCAACAGCAGAGCTGCTCAGCAACGATCTATCCCACTGCCTTAGTGACTGCGATATTTTGGTCGAGTGCAGCGGCGATGTTCTGCGTGCCTGCGATGTGATTGATGCGGCGCACCAACGCAACATCCCCGTTGTCACCATGAACTCAGAGTTTCACGTCACCGTCGGCAGCGCGTTTCTCGACAGCGGCTATCTTACTGAAGCCGAAGGCGACCAGCCCGGCTGCCTCGCCGCTCTGCATCGGCGTGTCACCGCCATGGGTTTCGAACCGGTTGTGCTCGGCAACATTAAGGGCTTTTTAAATCACACGCCGACCGCCGAAGACATGAAAATGTGGTCACAAAAGCAGGGCATTAGCCTCGATCAGGTTACGGCATTTACCGATGGCACAAAGATTCAAATCGAACAGGCGTTCGTTGCCAATGGCTTAGGTGCGAACATTCTGCAAGACGGCCTTGCCGGGCCAAGCAGCGACCAATTACAAGACGCCGCTAAACTACTGGCGCAACGTGCCGAGCAAGAACAGTGCGCGCCAATTAGCGATTACGTTTTGAATGCCGGCGGCCCACCCGGCGTGTTTATCGTTGCACGACACGAGCAAGCACAGCAGCCATTGCTGCAGTATCTAAAACTCGGCGAAGGACCGTTTTATTTCTTACTGCAACCCTTTCATCTTTGCCATTTAGAAATACTTCACACGCTCGATGCTGTTGTGGCAGAAGCCAAACCGCTACTCAACAACAGTCGCACACCAACGGTTGGCGTTGTCGCCGTCGCAAAGCAACCGATTCACGCCGGCGACACACTTGAGCGCGCTATCGGCAGCTTTACATTACGCGGTGAAGCTCGCATGTTCTGTGAACATGAAAAGTACGTGCCGATTGGTCTACTCCAGCACGTCACCTTTACGCACGATATTCCCGCAGGCGCCGCCGTAGAATGGCAACATGTTACGCTTCCCCATTCACGCGCACTGATTCTGTTTAGACAGCTTCTCGACAAGAGCATTCAGTAATGGCAAAACTCGTTATCGGCTGGGAACTTGGCAATGGCATGGGGCACATAATGCCCTTGCGCATGATCGCCGAATCTCTGTTGAAGCGCAGCCACCACATCACCTTTATTGTTCGCGATGTTAGCAGTGCCGAAAAGGCGCTGCGCGGCCTTCCTGTGAAATGGATGCAAGCGCCGCAAGTGCGCTATCAGCCATGGGAAATGACGCGCACGGATTGCTACTCACAGTTTCTCGGCAATATCGGCTTTCGCGATATCGACAAACTGCATGCCAGCACGCAAGGCTGGATTAGCCTATTACGACTACTTAAGCCGGACGCGGCTTTACTCGAATTTGCGCCCTCGGCCATGCTCGCCTGCCATATCGAAAACATCCCCACCGTCCTGCAAGGCAATGGCTTCTTTTGTCCGCCCGCAGACAATCCAGATCAGTTCGGCATCATGCAGAAGAAGCTACCCGACGAAATGCGGGCTGCGGAAGACGCCGCCCTACTTGATAGTGTTAATGCCGTTATTGCCATCTACCAAGGAAAACCGTTTTCCCATATCAGCGAACTGTATGCTGGCGCCAGCGCGACATTACTGACAACGTTTCAGCCCCTCGATCATTTTGAACGTAAAGACAGTACAGATTTTTATGGTGTCTGGGTGCCAACACAATCCGCTCACGCAAGCTGGCCCAAAGGCGACGGAAAGCGAATTTTTGCCTACCTCACGGCGCGCCCCGGAGTCGATAACGTCCTCAGGATGCTAGCGGCTTCGAACCTACCGACACTAATTTATTGCAACGGACTCAGCGAAAAATATCGCATACCCTTTGTATCGGAACGCTGCCACTTTATCGACAGCCTCGTTGATATACGAGAGCTGGCCAAACAAGCAGACTTCGGCATTTTTCACGGAAACCATTCGACTTCTGCGCTCTTTTTACTGCACGGCGTGCCGTCACTGCAGATCCCTCTGTATATGGAACAACTGATGTTTGCGCAGCGTATTAAAGCGATCGGCGCCGGCGAAATTGCCACGTTAGACCAGCCGCAACGCATCGCCGCGGCGCTTAACGCGCTACTCACCACCAGTGACTATAAAACGCAAGCCGATAAATTCGCTAAAGATAACAAGCACTTCAATCAGGAAAAGCAGATTTGTCGCGCCGCCGATCGCGTTGAGGCCGTTCTAAAAAACGTTGAGCGATAGCGCTTCGTAAACAAGGATTTCTTATGCACATCCGCTTTGCACAGATCGAACCAACCACCCGCTGTAATTATACCTGCGGTTTTTGTGTTGGCCGACATATGCCACAAACAGACTTGGCATTACAGAATTTCCAACGATTCATTGATTCCGTAGAAGGCCTTGAAGCGATCGAGCTGCAAGGCGAAGGAGAGCCTCTCCTTCACACAGACTTTTTTTCCATGATCGATATCGCTAGAGCGAAATTCCCAAACATAGAAATATCAATGATCACCAATGGCTCGATGTTCACCACGGACAATATCGAAAAACTACTGGCAGCCAAGGTTGGTCGAATATTTGTCTCGGCAGAATCCGTCGATGACGAAAACTTTCAAAAGATACGTGGCGGAAAGCTGGAACGGGTGCGACGTGGCATTCGCGCGTTGTTGGCGGAGCGCAACCAGCGCCAGCTGAAACAGCCAATACTGGGCTTAAGCATTACCGTGTTGCGCAGCACGGCAGGTGAATTACACGAAGCCATTCCGAGCTTCTATCAGCAGCTAGGCCTTGATGGCGGCATCAACATACAGCCGCTACAGAACATGCCGCAATACAGCGAGCATTACAGTCACGACATGCTATCGCAACGCCTAGATAAGGCCTCATCAGATATCGCCAACACCGCCTTACAAACAAGCGTCGCCCTGAAGAAAGCGATAAGTGATAGAGGGAAAACTTTAGCAACAGGGTTCTACGAAAGGCTCTACTCAAGCGTAGACAGTCGTTTGGAATGCCCATGGCTTGCCAATGGCGCCTATATGACAACAGAGGGAACGTTTGTTGCCTGCTGCCATGTCAAAGACTATAACAAGTACGGCATGGGCAACTTAGAGGATGCCGGAAAAATTAGCGAGAATAGAAAAGCACTACAAAAGACGTTAGCGAACGGCGCCATACCCGAGCAATGTGCCGGTTGCACCGTCGCTCGAAATATTGTCCGCAACAACCGAATCGTTAATCGCAACATTTAGTCGAACAAATCCGCTTTGCTAAATTCCACACCCTGTTGATCTCTTGTTGAGATCATTGGCGCGATGCCGTTCGCAAAAGGCCACCCTATGGCCAGATCTGTATCGTTCCATTTAATCGTACGCTCTAACTCCGGCGCGTACCGATCGGTGCATTTATAATGCACTTTTGCGGCCTGCTCACCGAGAACATAGAATCCATGCGCGAAGCCCGGCGGCACCCAAAGCATCTTATGATTCGTGTCACTCAATTCAACCGAGAAGTGCTGGCCAAACGTTGCCGAGCTTTTGCGTAGATCGACAATCAAATCCCATATTCGTCCAGAAAACACACTGATTAACTTGCCTTGCGGCTTGTCGACCTGATAGTGCAAGCCGCGCAATACACCCGTATGAGAGTAGCTGTAATTATCTTGGCAAAAGCGCTGATCAAATCCCTGTTCTTCTAGCGCCGCCTCATTCCACGACTCATAGAAAAAACCTCGCTCATCGGAAAAGATATCTGGCGTCAGAATTAACGCATCGGCCAATCGGGTTTTCTCGATTTTCATAACGAACTCTTCTTTCCCGCACGCATAAGGGCATTGCCATCCGCCAGCAAGCGCTCGGACCACTGATGATTATTGAGGTACCATGACACCGTTTTTTCGAGCGCCTGCTCAAACGTATAGGTTGGCGCAAAGCCGATGTTCGCCATTAACTTGCTTGCATCAATGGCATAGCGCACATCATGGCCGGGCCTATCAACGACATGCTCAATTAGCTCAGCATACGCTCGCAGAACGTTGGCGCTATCCGTTGTATCGATTGGCCTAAGCCGATCCAAAATCGAACATATCGCTTTCACTACATCGATGTTTTTCTGTTCACAATGCGCACCGACCAAATAGGTTTCACCCACGACGCCAGACTCCAACACGGCCAACAATGCGCGGGCGTGATCTTCAACATATATCCAATCTCGAATCTGGCTACCGCTGCCGTAAACGGGAATCTTTTTCCCTGACAGTGCCCGCAGAATCGTTAACGGAATTAATTTCTCTGGATACTGATAGGGACCAAAATTGTTAGAGCAGTTGGTTACGACAATAGGTAAGCCGTATGTTCTATGCCAAGCACGAACTAGATGATCCGCCGCGGCCTTCGTTGCCGCGTAAGGCGAACTCGGCTGATACTGGCTATCTTCGTTAAACTTTCCTTGCTGCACACCAAGATCACCAAACACCTCATCCGTTGATACGTGTAAAAATCGAAAACGTGTCCGACCGGATTCTGGCAGCGCCTGCCAGTGCTTTCTCGCCACTTCAAGTAGGGTAAAGGTGCCGACAATATTGCTTTGCAGAAAGACAGAGGGGGCATCAATAGAACGGTCTACATGGGACTCCGCAGCAAGGTGAATCACCGCATCCGGACGATGCTCTGAAAAAATACTCTCAAGAGATTTTCTGTCACAGATATCTTGTTGATAAAAGTGATATCGATGAGAAAAGTCATCACGGCAAACCGAGTTGTGAGCCGACGCATAACTTAACTTATCGATACTAATCACGCTATGCACGGTATTCGCCAGCAAGAAGTCGACCACCGCTGTGCCTATAAAACCCGCCCCGCCTGTGACAATAATCTTCATGGACACGCACTCTTTAACCACATCAGTCTTCAAATCAACCACGTTTCATCTTCGCCATCATCTTCACTATGCCACAATCCAAATGTTTATAACGTTGAGCAAAGGTGCGCTCCATCAACCGCCAGCACTGACCCACTCATATAGCTCGACGCATCTGACGCCAACAGCAACAACGGCCCGTCGAGTTCGGAAAGATTGCCGATACGTTTATATGGAATGCGCTTTATCATTTTCTCGCCAAGCGGGGACTGCATGTACTCGCGGTTTATCTCGGTCAGAAAATAGCCAGGGCAAATGGCATTGCAGCGAATATTGTCGCGCGCATAGTCCAACGCGATCGCCTTCGTCAGCTGTACAACGGCGGCCTTCGACGCCACATACGCCGGAATGTGGCCACTCACTCGCAAGCCGAGCACCGAAGCAATATTAATAATGTTGCCTGCTTGCTTGGCGGCACGCCATCGCTGTACGGCAAACTTACTTACCATCCACACACCTTTGAGATTGGTGTCGACGACAGCATCCCAGTCAGGCTCGGACAAGACGTCCACCGCACCCACCACATTCATGCCGGCATTATTCACGACTACGTCAATGTGCGGCACTCGCTCATGCATTTCTGCAAAAGCCCGCTCAATACTGCCGTGATCAGCAACATCCATCTGCACGACACTGACCTGACGGCCCAGCGTACGCGCTTGCGTCGCAACAGCATCGAGCTTCTCAGTGCGCCGCGCCGCCAGCACTAGGTTGGCCCCAGCGGCGGCCAGCACCACCGCAAAATGGGCACCAAGTCCACTGGATGCGCCCGTCACCAAGACTGTTTTCCCTGCGAGCGAAAACAATGTCTCCATCAGAATCTCCTTTCTATGGCGCGCTCATCAACCCACACCCGAGCGGCCTGCCGACCTTTTCATAAGACGAAACTCCGCCACAGACTCTATGCCTGCCACGTATACCATCGCTAACTGCACGTAATATACACAACCCGCCACAGCAGTTCCGGTCGGAGTGTATTTCGAGACAAGCGAGCCAACCAAATAACATCGCCTGATCAACGGACACTGAAGCAAGGTCGTTCGGCTGTTATGATGCCTCCCTTTTTGTCATCACCATATTTCATCCACCGTTTATTACCTAGGGCATGCCATGAACAACCTGAACCCTCGCCAGCTTGAAGCCGCTCGCTTTGCCGACGGCCCCTTGCTGGTGTTGGCAGGCGCAGGCTCGGGCAAGACTAGTGTGATCACTCGCAAGATCGCATGGCTTATTCAAGTGCGTGGCATGAACGCACGCCATATAGCCGCCGTGACCTTTACCAATAAAGCCGCCCGCGAAATGAAGCAGCGGGTCGCGTCGCTGGCAGAGCGACACGAAGTGCGCGGCCTGATCGTCTCAACCTTTCACAACCTTGGTCTGCGCATCCTCAAACAGGAAATGAAGTCGGCGGGCTTGCGGCGCGGCTTTTCGATTCTAGATCAATCCGATAGCCGCGAACTGCTCAAGGATTTACTCCACCGCGGCGATTCAGAACGCGACGTTCAAGCCGCCGAAGTGATTCACCACCGTATTTCGCAATGGAAAAACGATCTCATCTCCGCTGAACAAGCGGTATCGGCGGCCGAAGACGACGATGACTTACGCGCCGCTATCGCCTACGGCGAGTACAACCGCATGCTACGCGCTTGTAATGCCGTCGATTTCGACGATTTAATTCAATTGCCGGTAAACCTCTTTGTCAGTCATCCGGAAATACTCGAAAAGTGGCGCAACCGTATTCGTTATTTATTGGTGGACGAATATCAGGATACCAACAGCGCCCAGTACGAACTGGTGAAACTCTTGGTTCTGCCAATGGGCAAGTTCACCGTGGTAGGCGATGACGATCAATCCATTTATGCCTGGCGTGGTGCTCGCCCGGAAAACCTGAATCAATTGCAGGAAGATTTTCCCAACCTAAAAGTGGTAAAGCTTGAGCAAAACTATCGCTCAACTGGTCGCATTCTCAAGGCTGCTAACGCAGTGATCGCTAACAACCCACATATGTTTGAAAAGGCTCTGTGGTCTGAGTACGGCTTTGGCGAACCGATTCGTATGTCGCAGCTGCGTGACGACGAAGCAGAAGTGGAATGGATCGCTGGCGATATTTTGCACCGCCGTCTAACCCGCGGATTGGAGTGGAAAGATTTCGCCGTCTTGTATCGCGGCAACTTTCAATCGCGCTTGCTCGAAATGAAGCTGCAAAGCATGCAGATTCCCTACAAGGTCTCAGGCGGGAAAAGCTTCTTTGCTCGTCCTGAAATCAAAGACCTTATGTGCTACCTGCGTCTTCTGGTCAACCCGGATGACGACAACGCGTTCTTGCGGATTATTAATACTCCGCGCCGTGAGATTGGTCCGGCGACGCTAGAGAAGCTCGCCAACTGGGCCACGAAACGCCAGCAAGGCCTTTATCATGTGGCCGACGACTTTGCCTTGCAGGAAATGCTTGGCAACAAACCGGCGCAACGGCTCAACGAATTTAAACGCTGGCTCGATGCTAAGCGTCAGTTCTGTTTCGGCGAAAACAGCCTGCAAGCGGTTAAAGAGCTGATTTCCGATATGGATTACGAAGGCTGGGTGGCTCAGCAAGCGGGCAATCCGCGTATTGCCGAAAAGCGCATCGCGAATATTTGGATTCTGGTAAAAAGTATCGAGCGCATGCTCGATAAAGACGAAGACTCTGATCTCGAATCCGTGATCGCTAAGCTCGTCCTCATCGACATGCTCGAACAGCAGGATGACGAAGACAACTCTGATCGCGTCCAAATGCTCACACTGCACGCATCAAAAGGACTGGAGTTTCCGCATGTCTATTTGATGGGCGTCGAAGAAGAATTACTTCCTCACCGCACCAGCATCGAAGAAGATAATATCACCGAAGAGCGGCGCCTTATGTATGTCGGCATCACTCGCGCTAGACAGAGTCTTACCATGACGCAAGCCATGGTGCGCAAACAGTATGGTGAGAAAGTGGCGACATCGATCAGCCGCTTTGTCGCGGAGATGCCACACGACGATATTGAATATATTGGTGAAGGCGCTGTAATTGATGAAAGCAAAGATGATCAAGTTGCCGAAGATACGCTCGCGGCACTTAAAGCCATGCTGAACGGCTGAGGGTATTGGTGAAAGGAATCGCCTGCAAGCAGCCTCCCACAAGGCTTTATTTTATTGCGATGGCGCAGAATTATTGCAGTGCTTGCGTAGGGAGGAGCTTGCCATGCAAGCGAATCAGCCTTTCAAATAACACACTAGAAAGATCAAAAAAGAAAGCAAGAGTTCGCCCCCACGAAAGACGCATTGCCTTGTGGGAGCTTGCTTGCAAGCGATCAGCATGGCCGCAGAAACATCGCTTGCAAGCAAGCTTCCACATAGATCAAAACATTAAAGCATCAGACACAAAAAAGCCGGCATTACGCCGGCCTTTTTAGCAGCATTTCGACTAAACGAAATTACTTGCTGCCTTCAATCATGTGCTCAACTGCAGCAGTAATTTCTTCATCTGAGCAAGTCATGCACATGCCTTTCGGCGGCATTGCATTCAAACCGTGAATCGCATGCTTAACCAAAGTCGCTTCACCCTGGGCAATACGTGGCTTCCATGCAGCAACGTCACCAACCTTCGGTGCGCCCGCTGCGCCTGTAGCATGGCAAGCCATGCACGAAGCATTATAAACATCAACGCCGCTACGTGGGCCGCTCGCAACAGCTTCTGCCGCTGTACCGCACTCTTCGCCGTCGATACAGACTGAACCTGTTGGCTTAATCCGCTCTGCGGTCGCGCGATCGCTCAAAATGGAGCGCTCACCCAATGGGTAGGGCGAAATTTCTTTTGTGCTCTTGGCCACAACCGCGCCAGAAACCAAAACTAGGGATGCTACTAATAACAGAGAAATCTTTTTCACAATAACCACCTCAAATGCCAATCAGGCGTCGACGGCGCGCATTATAACCATGACGGACAGGGAATACACGTCTCGTGGACAACCCCAGCTGGATTCCCTCATCGCAGACTAGCGCTAAAAGCTGCCCACTTAGGCGTCCGCGAGGTCGCCAACATCGAAATGGGGCAGCGACAGCAAGAATCGACTGCCCTCACCCGGCTGACTGGTCACGCTAATATCGCCGCCATGGCGCTCGCTCACGACCTTGACGAAACGCAAGCCAAGACCAGCGCCACGAATCTTCGCCGCCGTTTCGCTCGGCGCACGGCTATAGCGATCAAACACCTGCTCTACAAACTCCGGCGTAATGCCCACTCCACGGTCACGCACCGCTACTTCCACCCGTGCGGGCACTTCAGCGCTCCCCTTGGTGACAGATAGAGTGACATCGACGCTATTACCCGGATGACTGTATTTCACGGCATTGGTCAGCAGGTTCAGCATCAGGCGCTCCAACAACTCGTGATTACCACGCACCCAAACATCGTCGCGGGGGTCATAATGAAAACGAATGGTGATGTCGCGCTCGGCCGCTTGCGGCTGCACCTGCTCTAAGGCACTTTCCACCACCGGCAGCATATCCAGCTGCGCCAACTCAACCTGCTCTAAGGCCTCGACACGCGCCAGCTGCAAAAACTGCTCCGAAATATTCAGGTTCTTGCGTGCATGCAGATCAATGCTGTCGAGAAACGCGGTGATGTTCTTACCCTGCTCGGTATGGCGCATCTTCTCTGCCAGCGCCATTACCGAGATCATCGGCGAACGTAAATCATGGGAGAGGTAGTCGAGCAGCTCAGTACGCGTACGCAAGGCGCTCTTGATGACGGTGACGTCTTTTAGCGTGACGATCAGTACACGTCCAGGCCGGACACCCGCATCGACTGACGCCAGCTCCAGCATCAGCTCAGCGCCATCATGACGACGACATTCCTGCTCGACATGCCCATCGGCCATCGCCGCACCAATCAGCGTAGGCCAATCAAGCTGCTCACCAAGCCACGTCAGCCCGTGAGCAAGATCGAGCAAATGAAGGCCATCGACCTGCTCAGTGGTGATGTCGAGCCACACCAATGCGCGCGAGTTTGCATATAACAAGCTACCGCAGGCGTCGCACATCAACACCCCTTCACGTAGCTGATCAAGGCTGGCATTAAAGAAATGCGTTAACGCTTGCTGGCGCATTTCTTCGTCAGCAGCGCGCTCGATATAATGCTCAACGATTTCATAGGCCGCGCCGCCAGCAGGTGCCGCAGAATTGACACGATTGATCATCGCCACCATCCAGCCCTGCAACGCTTGGCTGGCCTGCGTGTCACGCCATAGCACGCTTAACTCATAGTGCTGATGACCTCGCAAAAAACTAAAGTGCCCAGCGCGGCTCGATTGCCAGCTACGCTCAGGCACCTTGATGCCGCCAGTTTGCACTGCACCGCCACGCTGCTCCAAACGCCAAGCGTCAACCGGCAGCACGCGTTCAAGCATACGAATCAACGGCGCCATCGACACCGTTTCACTTAAGCGGCGGTTCAAATCGGTATAGCGAGATAGACGCGATAGCGCGGCGCGCAAATAATCTAAGGTGTATTCGAGCCGTCGCCACGTCCACAACGGATATGCCACTACCGTCACCAGTAGCGGCGCGCCCGGCGGCATCCATAGATGAAACTGACGCAGCAATATAAACACCAACGCCAATGTGAGCGCCATCACCCCTGCCACCATTGGCATGCCCCACCGAGGTGGAATAATCGGCAACAACAAAGGCGCCAGTAGCGCAATCACCAATGTCGTCACGACAATCGCGGTGTCGCCCATGCGTTCAATAAATTGGCCGCTAAGCAGCGCATCGTAAATGTTCGCATTCACTTCCACGCCGGGCATCAACTGGCCGCTGACCGTCAACGGTGTCACCAGCAAATCGCCAAGACCCGCCGCCGTCGCGCCGATCATAATGGTACGGCCCGCTAACAGCTGCGGTAGCACGCGGCCTTTAATCACATCCACTGCCGACACCTGAGGATAAGAACCCGCATCGCCACCGAAGGGAATAAAGCGCTGATACTGTCGAACATTGGCGAGGGTGCCGCGATGGGAGGAAGGCTGCGCAGGATATTTCTCTGCGATCCTCTTACCCTTATTGGGCGCCGCATCAGGCGCCACATCATTTAGCATGGCCAGAGTAATATGAGGCCACCACGGCTGACCGATACCGGAGCGTAAAAACACTGAGCGCACAACGCCGTCGCTATCCATCTCTAAATCAACATGACCCATGGCGCGAGCGCGAGACGCAAAGCGGCGGTGCGGCAATAACTCAACCAGCTGGCCACCCGCGGTTTGCTGCTCGATGTGCACGGGCAAATAAACTTGCCCATGTCGCTCAAGCGCCTCACCAAGCAGAACGTCTGAGGCGGGCCGGGACAAATCAGGCTCAGTCAGCAATAAATCCAACAGAACCGGGCCACTGCCATATTCATGGAGCCGGTCAATCAGCTCTGCCAACCGCGCCCTATCCCACGGCCAGCGCCCCAGCTCACGCAAGCTAAATTCATCAATACCCACAATGACCAGTTCGGTTTCTCGCTCCACCGGCTGGCGCTGCATCATGCTGTCGTAGATATAACGATCAAGGAAGGTCGGTGCCTGCATGAGCACAAGCACCATAGCAAACACCGCAATCACCAAGGTGACCAACAAGTGCTCTAGATAGAAACGACGCTGATGGCGCGTACGCAAAGACATTCGCCGCGTCCTTATAGGCCCAACAGAAGGGCCGCCCCAACGAGGAAAATCCATAACCCGCGTAAATCTTTTTTCGCAGCTTCTGGCTCAACCACTACCGGGGCGGGTCTTACTAACGAAAACGTCGTCGTTGCTTCAAAGCCCCGTATACCTGCCTCATCGACAGCGCGTACTACCAACGCATACTCACCCGCTTCAAGCGACGCCTGCCATTGTTGCAACTCTATCGGCTCACTGCGCAGTAAGCTGCCGTCCGCTTGATTGAATAACTCCACCCAATAGCGCTCTGCGCCCTCGACCGACGCCCACGTCACGGTAGCTTGTGGCCACTCGACGGCAGCCGTCGCCGTTGTTGCCGGCAGCAAGGGCACCGGCTCCGACGGCGGCTCGCCCGGCGCCGCCATGCTGGCGAAGCCTGCATCAACTTGCTGGGTTTTTCCTTGTGCGGATAACGCCACGGCGCCATCGAGTACGCTGTTGCGAGTCACTTCTTCCTGATCGACTTCAACATCGAAACGCGTACCACGCACCGCTGCCACAGCACTCGGTGTGACAATAATAAAACGACTACTGCCAGACGTTCGCGGCCGCACATAAGTGCGTAACTCGCCGCGCTCAAGACGCAGATTGGTGTCGACCATGCCCGTTTCTTGGAAACGACTATAACGGTCAAAAATAACCAACGATTCAGGCTTCACCAACAGCTCAGACTGATCAGCAAACAACACCCGAACGCTGCTGTTGTCCCCCGTCTCAAGAGCATCGCCGGCATTGACCTCAATGCCCTGCGTGGCCCGCTCCGCTTGACCGCCTTGCTTGCGGTAAAGCATCACCTCACCGATCACCGCGTGGACGCGAGCGGGTTCTGGGGCCTGTTTCAGCCATTCAGTAGGAATATTAAGAATAGCCCCAGGCGGAATCGCACGGGGAGAAGAAATACCGTTGTACTGAGCGAGTTCTTTCCAACACTGGTTCGGATCTCGGGCAAAGTTTTCACACACCCGCCACAGCGAATCACCAGGACGGAAGGTGTATTGCACATCCTCCGCCAGCACGGTTGTTGCTGTGATCAAACACCACAGCGCCAGCATCAGTCTGTGCATGCGCATTACCCTTCTCCCTGGTCGCCTGCCTCTTCGAGTCGATAACCATGTTGGTACACGGTTTTGATCCGATAACCGTTTTCTGGGCGAATGTGCAGGCTGCGGCGAATACGGCTGACATGAACGTCCACCGTGCGCGATTCAATCGGCATCATAATGCCCCACACCTTTTCGAGAAGGTGTGCCCGCGACAACAACTTGCCCACGTTCTGAAATAAGTAGCAGGCTAAATCAAAATCCTTATCAGTCAGGCGAGCCACCTCACCGCCAACAAGAATTTGCCGCTTATCACGATCGACATGCCAATCGCCCAGCGTAAACACCGCTTCATCATCATCCGAGGAAACCCCCGAACGACGACCCAACGCGTTTATTCTGGCCAACAGCTCTGCTTGGCTGACCGGCTTAACCATATAATCATCTGCCCCATGCGAAAGCGCACCGACTATGGAAGGCTCGTCGTCTCGCTGGGTTGCAAACAGCACCGGCACTTTATTGCCCGATGCACGCAACTCTTCCAGTACCGCAAACCCACTCATGTCTGGCACTTCCCAATCGAGCAGTAGCAGATCAAAGGTTTCTCGGCGCAGCAGGGACATAAAGTCCCGGCCACTACTGATATGAGTGCATGAATGTCCCGCTTCAACTAACCAATGCCGCACCAATTCAGCTTGTGCAACATCATCTTCCAGATAGGCGATACGCAAGGTCCATCTCCTTGTGGGGCAGAGCATAAAAGGGATGCTCTGATTACGTTGAAAAACAGTGTAAAACGATATCGCTAGGCGCTCGTATACTTAAGCCCTATAACACCGAGAATTATTAAACCTGTAAAGGCAAATCTGGGCCACGTTGCTGGATCATTGAATAACAGCACACCAAAGATCGTGACGCCAACGGCACCAAGGCCTGTCCAGACAGCATACGCCGTACCAACCGAAATGCCGCGCATGGCATACGACAGCATTACCATATTGACTACTGTCAACACCGCTGCACAACTAATCGGCAGCCAGCCGGGGCTCACCTGCACCCACTTCATGCTCAACGCCCACGCGATTTCCACCAACACAGCGACAAGCAGCACTACCCAATAAATCGACATATCTTCGCTCCCCAAACGGGCTCACTAGCAATGCAGCGTCGGAAACCCGCAAGAGACGCCGCAGCGAAAGAATAGAAGCGCCCCACCAAAGTGCAAGCCTTTGGTGGACGCTCGGCGACCAAAGCCGCTATTATTCGCACCCTTGCGATCAACCCGCGGTCTATCCGTTGCTGTTCGCCTGCATTCTTTGAAATGAAAAGTTCTGCACCCGTAGCTCAGCTGGGCGAAGCCGGA
>TARA_R110002073_G_scaffold89051_1_pt1 | contig 41914 bp, 30 predicted proteins | sample TARA_R110002073 | Tara Oceans TARA_R110002073 (sample SAMEA4397174) | marine metagenome | biome: Polar Biome; feature: [DCM] deep chlorophyll maximum layer (ENVO:01000326); material: water (ENVO:00002006), including particulate matter (ENVO:01000060) such as... | depth 40 m
CGTGTTACTATTACTAGTTCTGGATGTGTTGGAATAGGAACAGCAACCACAAGCGATGTTATTTTTAAAGTTCAAGGTGATAGCTGCACTACAGGAACAGTTTATGCAAATGCATTTTCGGGTGGTGGTGTTACAGATAATGTATGGATAATGAGCAGTCAAGACGCTTATTTTAAAGAGTTATCAGCAGGCGATAATATTGGTATTGGCACGACAACCCCTGCACATACACTACATGTAGGTGGTAATGCTGCATCAGCTCCAGCTCTATTGGTTTGTGATTCTGGCGGACAAAGAATAGAAGTAACTGGTGGAGCAGTAAAAATAAATAACGCATATACGATGCCAGCTGCTGATGGTACTGCTGGCCAAGTCGTTTGTACTAATGGTAGTGATACATTAACATTCGGGCCTGGCGGTTATTGGACTTGCGCTGCGGGCCCAGAGTTATATTATACAGGTGGTAATGTTGGCATTGGTACTGCCGATCCAAGTCATACGTTGGACGTTGAGGGCGTAGCTAACTTTCTTACTTGTACCGTAACTCCCGATGTTTGTGCTACTACCAAGGTCATCGGAGCTATAGTTTGTTCTGCTGGTGTATTATGCACCGCTACTGATTTATGTGCAGGAGCTGATGTTCACGCAGCCACTTGTATTGTAACTCCACAAGTTTGTGGCTCTACTCAAGTAACCACACCCATAGTTTGTTCTGCTGGTGTGGTATGTGCAGGTGGTGCAATTCGTTCGGCAACTTGTGTTCTTGCAGATGGATGTATGTGTACACCTTTGGCTCGTGTAATATGTTGTGTGCTGGTTGGTAGTTGTGTGTGTGCGGGAAATCTTTTGATTAGTACCCAAGTTTGTGGCACTACTCAAGTAACAGGGGCTATTGTATGTTCAAGCAGTGCTTTAACTGTTGCGGCGGGTACGGTAGCTGGAGCACCTTCTGGTACAAATGATATTACTTCAAAATGTTATGTGGATGCAGAAATAACAGCAAATGCTGGTGGGGTTTGCTGTGTTCAAAGAATCTACGGCGGTTCGACCGGTAGCGCGACATCATGTCAGGCCATTACCGCCGTCAACGCCGCTAAGACTTATTTGATCTATGTCGGCGGTTATGTCAGCAACACGTACGCTGGCGGTGGCGCATGCAACGCCATCGACTCCGGCCTTCCAGGATTATGTTGTAATGGTTGTTGCGTCCTCGCGACACGCGTCGCCTCATCGTGCACATTCTGTTTCTCAATAGATGTAGTAAGCTCAAAGTAAACTCCACAGAGTTAAAAAAATTTATAAAAAGGAAAAAGAACATGCCAGATTATTCAAACTTTACAGATATTAGTATAAAATATTCTTCAGAATTTAAGGAGTTATATTATTTATCTCTTTTCTGTCTTCAGCACTCTGAAGCTTATATACCCGATAGACCATTAGACCATGCGGCTATGAAACATATACGGGATCGTTTTTTAGAAACAGTGGTATTCCCTATGTTAATTCATATCCCACACCCTTTAGCTGCTAGATATGGCGATCCAAATGTTGAAATTAAGCCAGATTTTACATCAACGGATCTATCTACAGTAAAATCAGACTTAGCATCTTGGGCGACGGTAAATAATCTTTCTGGCAGTGATTTTACTACTGCGTTTCAAGACTTTATAACTACCTTAGAGGATAATACTCCTTATACGGTTGATGCCTCTAAGGCCACTGTTTCTTAAGGGTAATGATGAGTGAGATGGATAAGGGTTAACATTAAGGGCGATTGTTTAATTCCCAAAATATATCCTAATAAAGCTATTGACGCTCGTGTTGATTTTGATTTTGAAGAAATAGAAGCTGGTGATTATGTAACATATATGTATGGAACAGAGGTAAACATAAAACGTGTATTGGCTTTAGAGAAAGGCTTCTTTTTCTTAACGAATGAAAAAGTTATCATTAAAGATGAACAAATAAAAATAAATAATAAATCATTTATAACTCTTGATGGGTATAATGAAACAGTTCCCGATAATTGTATTTTAGTTGGATCTTATTTAAAGCCTGATCCGTGGGTAAGAATAGTTCATCAAGATAGTATTAAGTATTTGACCAAACAAACAGATTTATAATTATAACAATTGTTTACAATAAAATAGTTTTTGATTAAGATTATAGTAGTGTATCTATTATAATCTTTCTATAAAAAGGTTTTTATGAATCAATCACAGCAAATAAAAGTTAGCAGCCCGAAAGATAAAGTTTATTTTCTAATTCTCCAAGGTGGTATGGGAGCAAGGATTCTTCAAACTGCCTTTATTCGTACTCTTATCCGACAAAGAAAGCAAGACGGCAATACATATCCTATCCTAGTATGTGATAATACTCTTATAGGCCATATGGTTTCTGCCGCCTTATCCAACCAGCAAGTCTATGGTATTCAAATTCCCGAAGGTCATGGTGGTTATCCTAATGATCCTGGCCTTTGGAGTATAGGTGAAGCTGGCATGGAGCATCCAACCTTTACACATTGGTTGGAACAATTCAAAAATACTAAAATACCTAATCAGTTAGATCTGTGGGAGCTTCTGAATAATAATTGGCAACGAGCCTATTCTATTGAGTACGGTTTTGCCCTTACTAAACTCATTCATCAACACAAATACAAGGCAGATAAGAAAAGTTTTATTAGTCATCATTATAGTAAGGTGATGGGTTTGGACTATGACGGTGGGCCACCCATGCTAAAAGTTACTGAACAAAATAATCAAGTAGCCGGCTTTATGAGGTCTACTTCTAAGCCGGTGGTGCTCTTACATTTAGGAATGGATAGAAATCCACAAGACTATGCTCAACCTATCAACTATAGAACATTTAAAGTATGGTCCCTGCAGCGATGGACGGAACTGGTAGATAAACTAAAAAGTAAATACACCTTTGTGCAAGTATCTAACGGACAAGATAATCCAGACATTCCTAATGTAACCAACATCAAGGTGGATAATCTCAACCCTATTTTACAAATGTTGGAACACCCCAAGTGCAAATTCTTTATGAGCATTGATAATAATGTCCCTCACCTTGCCGCTACTATTAAGAAGAAGGGTATTGTGTTGTGGGGAAGTGTCAGCCCGAATGTTTGGGGCCATGAGCATAATATAAACATATGGAATAAGAGTAGCTGTGATATCATTGGATGCTGGCGGCCGGGAATGTTTGATGTAGATCCCAAGGGGCAGTCGTGGGTGTGCGATAGAGGTTATTCTTGTATGAAGTCTATTACAGTGGAGCAGGTGCTGCGAGAAGTAGAAAATTTAGAAGAAACATTAGGTAAAGATACTAACAAAGATAAGATAATTTTATAGGGGGCACAATGGCAATAAATGTTTTAGGTCTGAGTTTTGGCCATGATGGAGGAGCTTGTGTAGTAAAAGACGGTAAGTTAATAGCTGCTATTGCTACTGAGCGTCTTACTCGTTTTAAAAAAGAACGAGGCGTTAACAAAAAGACTATCAAGTATGTTCTAGATAAAGCTAATATGAAGTTTGATGATATCCATGTAGTAGCTGTATCTAATTGGTTTTGGGATAGAGGGTTAGAGGGCGAAGAATTATTCAAAAAGGATAAAGAAGACTTCTCTATTACTAATGATAATGGCATAGAGTTTTCTGAGCAAGAGTATCGACAGCTTGCCCAAAATACATCTATGGTAGCTCAAGGAGTTTATAACTTTAGTGTAGGTGATCAAAACAAACCTTGTTTTTTCGTTGACCATCACTTTGCCCATTGTGCTTATACCTATCTAATGTCTCCGTATAAGGACGCCATTTGTCTCTCAGTGGACTTTGCCGACAACATAGGGTCATCACATGCTGCTTATTACTTCAACGACAAGAACGCCCTATTTAGACCCCTTAGAAGGGGTGGCGATTTCACTATTGGGTCTTATTATGGGCAAATATGTGACTTTTTGGGGTTTTATCCCTCCCTAACAGACGCTGGTAAGGTGATGGCGTTAGCTGCTTATGGTAAGCCTTTTGATGATTATAAGGACTTTTCATGGCCAAATGTAGTCCAAATGGGGGATATCTTCCATGGCGACATGTATTTACATACTATTTCAAGGGCTGGCGTAAAGAACTTCCCAGATAATAGGGTATTTTACCCACAACTCAAAGGTGAGGGCGGTAAAGCTGGTGCTGAATGGTTAGATAAAGAAGATTGGAATAGTAAACTATCTAAAAACATTGCTGCTACAGCTCAGGCTGTGTTGGAAGAAAGCATTTATAACATGGTAGAGAAGTTAGCCAAGACTGGCGGACATCTATCAAAGAACTTATGCTTAGCTGGCGGTACCATCTTGAATTGTGTAAGCAATGGTAAGATACTGAATAGTGATTTGTTTGATAATGTCTTTGTGGCTCCGGCCGCTGGCGATGATGGGTTGTGTGTTGGTGCGGCTTTGTTTCTATCCAATCAGTTGAAGAAGAATAAAAAGAATGAAGTAGAGCGATCAGTAAGTAAGAAGAAGGTACATAGTATAAAAGAAGTCTTTGAAGGTGGCAAGTCTTATTCGGGCGATAGCATTATTACAGCTATCAAAGATAGTGGACTACCTTATGAAAAGTTAGAAAATAAAGAAATTATTGATAAGGTATCAGACTATATTATCGAAGGAAAAATAGTCGGTTGGTTTGAGGGCGGCAGTGAAGTAGGACCAAGAGCTTTAGGTCACAGAAGCATTCTTGCTGATGCTAGAAATCCTCTTAACAAAGATGTTCTAAATGAGAAGGTAAAACATAGGGAAGAGTTTAGGCCATTCGCTCCTGTAGTACCATTGGAAGACGCTGAAGAGTGGTTTGTGCTAAACGGCCAGGAGTCTCCCTTTATGTTGTATAGTGTCCGCTGCAAGCGGCCTGATGACATACCCTCTGGTGTTCATGTTGACGATACAGCACGGGTACAGACGGTTACAAAGGAAGCTAATGGAAGGTTCTACTCTTTGGTAAAATCTTTTGGTGAAAAGACCGGCGTGCCTATCATTATCAATACTTCATTCAATGATAAGGGTGAACCAATCGTGGAGTCGCCCGAAGATGCAATCGCTTGTTTTTCAAAGACTGGCATTGATGTTTTGGTATTAGAGAACTATCTGATAGAAAAGAAAACTAAATGAAAATAATAGGTCTTTATGGGTGTTGTGGATGGGCTCCAGATGATGCTTGGTTACATTCTGCTGGTGCTTCTTTGTGGGTTGATGGTGCCCACATTTCTACTATTAGCGAAGAACGATTAACAAGAGAAAAGTATGATGGCAATTTTCCAGACCTATCTATTGATTATGTTTTAGATGAAGCAGAGATCACTAGGGACGAAGTAGACCTAGTGGTATATGTAGAGAGTGTTCATTCCCCACCAAGACACGACGCAATTGAGACAGTACTAAGTAGAGAGTTTCCCGATGCAAAAATAAGTTTTTGTGATCATCATCAAGCTCATGCGTGTGCTACTTTTTATACCAGCCCTTTTGAGAAGGCTAGTATCTTAAGTTTTGATGGGGCTGGTAATAGTTTTCCTAATAACACATACGAAACAGGACTTTATGCCATTGGAGATAAACAAAAGGGAATTTATGTAGTTTATCATTCTATCAATGGAGCAAAAGAACATTCTACTTTTAATCTAGGCCAAGTTTATAATAACATTTCTCGTTGGTGTTATGGCAAGATGGAGCCTAAAAAAGCCGCAACTATTACTAATCCTTATATATTCATGGAGACAGCACCTGGCAAAATAATGGGATTGTCTGCTTATGGGAGTAAAGATAAAGTTAACTTACCAGATTTGTTTAAGATAAATGATGATAAGTTTTATTTTCCTTACATTCATAATCATCGGATACCTACTGATTCTCAATTAGACAAGTATGATCCAAAAGATATCGCCGCTTGGTTGCAATACCAGTTTGAAACAATACTGGTAAAGTTTTTCAGCACCATAACAATAAAGGCATCTAATCTTTGTTTAGGTGGAGGTTGTGGGTTGAACGTATTGGCCAATGCGGCAATAATAAAAGCTAGGCTATTCAAAGACATTCACATTTTTCCTGCAGCTAACGATTCGGGTTTATGTTTTGGTGGAGCACTTTATGAAGTATCTCGACAAGAGAAAAAAATGGCAATACCTGAGTGCTTAGGTTTTCTTGGTAAAAATTATTCGGATGAGGAAATAGAAGATGCTTTACAATAAAATGGACGAAGATGACCTCATTGAAAAGGTGAGTAACGACATTTCTAATAACAAAGTTGTAGGATGGTTCCAAGGGGGTAGTGAATTTGGGCCCAGAGCGTTGGGGCACCGTAGCATCTTTACTAATCCTTGCTGGGAGGGTGCCAAATCCCACCTAAACGATAAAGTAAAGTATCGGGAGTATTGGCGTCCCTATGCACCTATCGTTGCCACAGACGATGCCAGCAAGTATTTTGATATTATAGATACAGAAGCTAACTCATATATGTTGTTGTCTTATGGGGTAAAAGTTAATAATTTGCCAGGAGTAACACATGAAGATGGGTCTGCAAGAATACAGACGGTCAATGCGGAACAAAATAATAAAGTTTATAAATTATTAAAATGTATTAAAAATAAGATAGGGGTATCTGTTTTATTAAATACATCGTTTAATCTTGGTGGAGAACCAATTGTGGAGTCACCAAAGGATGCTGTAAAAACATTTATCAATTCTAACATTGATGTTTTAGTGTTAGAGAATTATTACATTACCAAAGGAGGTGAGTAACATGGCAGTACAGGATTCATACAATCAAATCCAGGTAGCTTTGGAAGAGTTCCAATCTAATCACGAAAAGAATGCTGGTGGAAATAAGGCAGCTGGGACACGGGCTCGTAAGGCCGCTACTGAGCTGAAGAAGTTGCTAACTGATTATCGTAAGGTGAGTATCGCCGAATCTAAGTGAATCGAATACTTGTAATTGGTGATCTATTAACGGATCACTATAGGTTTTTAAGGCCGCTCAGATCCGACCCCGCTAACAATGCTGCTCTTGTCGTAGAAAGTGAGCGAGAAGAGACAGTTGATGGCGGGGCCGGTAATCTGGTGCAAAATTTAAAGTCGTTATGTGGAGAAGATGTGCATTTCTCTTATACCGGTGAAAGATTTCCGATAAAAATAAGATATTATGTGGATGGGCGATTTCTTTTACGAGAAGATGAAGATGATTCCATAACACATGATGAAAAAGTAATTGATGAATTTGTAGGACTCATAGAGGCCGATGATTTTGTTATTATTTCTGATTACCATAAAGGTACTATTAATCAATCAGATGTTGTTCGTATTATTAAAAGAAGTCGAGAGGTAGATAATGTAACTGTTTTTGTAGATACAAATTTTGTTTATCCAGAGCATGAAAATGCTGACTGGCTAAAGATTAATCTTAAGACAGCTCAAGAGTGTGTAAATAAGACGGATAAAAATATAGCTAAAACCATTTCTAAAATTAGTAACTCTAATGTTATTGTTACTAAGGGTGCGGTTGGCTTCGTAACTTATCTAAAAGATTTAGAGCAAACGATTTGCTTTACCAAGGATGTGAATAAAAGTTTTATAGATTCTATAGGGGCCGGCGATACATTTTTAGCTGGTTTTGTTTCCTATATGGCTCGACATAATACAGGGGAACTTCCGGCTTTGGTATATGCAGACATAGTGGCTCATTTATCTACCAGTCAATTAGGTACTATTGATGCGGTAACGGCAGCAATGGCAGATAAAGAATATAGAGATGCAAAAACATCTATGAAAGAAGAAGAGGATACCTTATATGTCCACCGCACTATTGATAATGTGTAAAGATGAGTTTATAAAAGTAAAAAACATTATTAAAAGCTGTGAGAGTGTGATAGATGAAGTTGTAGTGGTCGTGACAGGAGATAAGAAGGTTAAAGAGTCGGGGAACTATAAGGTTTTATATTATCCTTGGCACGACTGCTACTCTTCACCACTCAATGCTGGTTTGAGAATGATTGAATCTGATTGGGTTTTCCGGATGGATACGGACGAAGAAATAGATTTAAAAAATATAGAAAAAATAAGTAGGGCAGTAAAGATGGAAGGAGTAGATGCTTTTAAGGTAAAGCAAAGAGGTTATCTTCCATTGGGTAGAGATGAGTTTGGAGTTAAAAATGTTCCAAACTATAAAGGTTATAATTCGGCAGTTGATGATGGATGTATAAGGTTGTTCAAAAATGATCCAAGAATATTTTTTGAATTTAATACTCACGAAACTCTTTATAACTCTTTAGATAGAGGGGGTTTCAAGTATGTAAAGACAGATTTGGTTATACATCATTGGGGTAAGTTAAACATGAAAGAAAAGGCTCCTTACTATTATCAATTAGCAAAAGATAGATTACGTAAACATCCAGAAGATTATCAAACTTACTATTATCTTGGAGTGTCTGCGGAATTTATTGGTAAAATAGAGGAATCGTATCAGGCATTTAAGTCTGGTTACGAAAAATACAACACTGAATACTATCGACTACCGATGGATTTTTTAAATAACAAAAGGAGGAAGTAATGGCAGATAATAATTCTATCAGCTTGGAAACTTTGCAGGAACAGCAGAAGAATCTTTCTGAGGTTGTTGCACAATTAAGTGCGACCCGATCTCAGCTTGAGGAGCAGTTGACATCAGTTCGCAATAACCTATCTACTAATGCTGGAGCTCTTCAGTATGCTAATGCTCTTATTCAGAGTATTACTGGTGAAGAGGTTGCGGCGGCCGCACCGCCTGACGAGGCACTAGAGGATGAAGAAGTAGCTCTATAATGTAAAATATTCCATCTATAAATGTTTTAGCAAGTTTTTGTTTAATATTTATTTTAGGAGTTTTATAGGTTCTTTTGTAATTGTTAAAGTTTAACTCTTTCTACGTGAACAAAAAACTATGTATACCTTTCTTAATGGCTCCTTGAGTCGCAAGAACTATACTGCTTTATAACATTTATAGATGGAGAAAATAGATGGCCGAAGTATTTGTCTCGCCCGGCGTCTATACTCAGGAAATTGATGATACTTTCGTACCCGCTGGCGCTGGTACGATTGGTGCTGCTCTTATCGGGCGCACTGTATCGGGGCCTGCGTTTAGACCAATTCGGGTAAATAATTTTAGTGAATTTAGGAATACTTTTGGTGGTGCTGATCCTACCAAATATATGCCTTATGCTGCTAAGTCATATCTTAGAAATGGAGCACCTTTGACAGTTGTTAGGGTTCTTGGTAAAGGAACTGCTAATGCTGGCCAAGTCGGCGTCATTGCCTTCCCCAACACTGGTATAGCAGGTCAAACTGCAAGTGCCGGTTTATCTTCCTCAAATACTGTTTATGCCACTGTTAGAAGAAGGGCTGATGGTCTTGGTGATATTTGCCTTAGTGGTAATCATGGAGATTTTTCATTATCTTCCGGTTCGGATTTTGTCGAAGGCCTTTCCCTTGTTCCTGCTGATTCTGGATATATTGAAAAAGTATTAGGTGTTGATCCCATTCAATCTAATAATGGTGACAGACTTACTGGTTTCTATGTAGATTCTGTTTTTAGTTATTCAACCCCCGCAGATGGATCAACTGTATCAGGCGATAGCGGTCGTGGTCAATGGTCAAGTGTTAGTGCTCTTGCGGATTCGTTTGAGGAAGTTGTAGGCGGTTTTGCTGCAGCAGCTACACCTTTCATTGTTTCTCAGAACTTTGCTGGAACTGTCCATGAACTCTTTAAGTTTACTAGTCTAGCTGATGGTAACAATACTAACAATCAATATAAGGTTGCTGTATCTCATGTAGATATTAGAACATCAGCAAGCTCGTATCCGTCCTTTACAGTATCTGTTAGAATGGCTAATGATACAGATGAAAATCCAATTGTATTGGAAAGCTTTACAGACGTTAATCTAGATCCTAATAACAAAAATTATGTTGCTAGAGCTATTGGTGATAGAACTACGGCATTCGATCTTACTCAAGATCCGCCTGAAGTACTATATAACGGTGACTATCCTAACAAGTCACAGTTTATAAAAATTACTATGGCTGCTGAGGCACCTGAATCTGCAAGACCTGCAGGATTTAAGGGTGTTAGCTCTAATATGTATGGTGGTGTTAGTGGTAGCCAAACCCTAAGTGCAGCTGCATTACCCACAAAGACTAATCACTTGAACAGCAACAACGCGGTCGATGGCCGTATTTTTGTTGGTATTGATGACATGGGTAGAAAGAGTATTAGTGATAGACTAAAAAGAACAGTAACTTCAGCTTCTGGAACTACCAGTGCAGATCATGGTCTTTTGATATTCGCTAATAGCACAGATGTTGGTGGTGCTTCTAGTGCAACTAACACTGCAATTTCAGCTCAATATGCTTACGTTGATCAAGTTGGTTCTAACTCTGGTAACTTCTCTACTACTAATAAGGTTAGATTTACTGTACCTATGTTTGGTGGTTGGGATGGATTTAATCCTCGTAAGAACCAGTTGGAAACTGAGCAATCCACAAGTACGGATACACTTTCTGGTGACTTTAATACAGCCATTAAGATTCTAGCAAACCCCGATGAAGTTGATTTTAACTTGATCGCAATGCCAGGTATTACATCTTCGGCAGGTGGTTCACTTACTCAAAGATTATTGGATATGTGCTCAACAAGAGCAGATGCTTTCGGTATTATTGACATTGCAGACACTACTGCTACTGGTGCGGGACTAGCCTTATCGGTTGTTAATGCACAGACGGAAGCATCAAAGTATACTTCAAACTATGGTGCTACTTATTATCCGTGGGTTCGTATCAATGATATTGATAACGATAAACTCGTTTGGGTTCCTCCTTCGGTAGCTGTTATGGGTGCATATGCATTCAATGATAGAGTAGCTCAGCCATGGTTCGCACCTGCTGGCTTTAATCGTGGTGGCTTGGACGAAGTACTTGAAGTTAGAAGAAGGTTGACACAGGGTCAGCGTGACGATCTGTATACTAACAATGTTAATCCAATCGCTACATTTCCAGGTCAAGGTATTGTGGTCTTTGGTCAGAAAACTCTACAGGTAAAACAATCTGTATTGGATAGAATTAATGTTCGCCGTATGATGATTGAGGTTCGCAAGACCATTGCTGGTTTCTCACGACTCTTCATCTTTGAACCTAACTCTGTTGCGACAAGAGAACGTCTATTGACTCAGGTTAATGATTATCTCTCTAGTGTACAGGCAGCGAATGGTGTTAATGAGTTTAGGGCGGTATTGGATGAAACCACTACCACACCAGACTTGATTGATAGAAACATTATTAAGGGTAAGATTTTCTTGAAGCCCACCACTGCAGCTGAAATCGTTATCTTTGACTTCACCGTCACACCTAATGGTGCAGCTTTTAGTGAGTAAAAACTTAATGAGATGGGGTTTCGGCCCCATCTTGTTATATTTTTTTAATCAGTAGTGTATTTATTATAGGATGTTTATTAAAATTAAAATGAAGATGGAGATTTAGAATGCCACAGCCTTTTGAAGTCAACGCGATGCTGGCAGATACATTTGAACCAAAGAGACAAAATAGGTTTTTGTTTCAGTTTACTGATGATACTCTTCCGGCGTATATCGCACGAACAGCGGCTAGGCCATCTTTCACACAAGAAACTGTCACGATTGATTACTTAAATACCAAGCGCTATTTGGCTGGTAAGTTTGAGTGGAACACAATGTCTATCGGTCTACATGATCCCATTGCCCCTTCGGCGGCTCAGAAGGTTATGGAGTGGGCTCGATTGGCACATGAAACAATTTCTGGTAGAGATGGATATGCAGCTTTTTACAAAAAGAACTTTAGTTTGATCGCTCTTGATCCCGTTGGTGCTGCAGTAGAAAAATGGGAAATCAGAGGCGCTTTTATTACTGACGCGACGTTTGGTGATTATGATATGGGATCAAGCGAAGTGATGCCTATTGATATTACCATTCGTATGGATGAGTGTATATTAAGGTACTAAAATATATTTCATAGTTTTTTTAGGTTTTATTTTTAAATGTTTTTAAGAAGGGCAAAAATGAATGACCGAAATTAATGTTGATTTGCAAAAATCAAAAGAAGAAGCGAAAAAAGCAAAAGAAGTTTTAAGTCCAGAGGAAATGGCAGGTATTGAACGAGCTCAACAAATGGGAGCGGCAGCCAATGAGGCTTCCGCTTTCAGAGTTCCAACTGAGTTCGTGCCGCTTCCCTCGTTTGGTTTAGTTTACCCCCCAAATTCTCCGCTGCACAATCTTAAAGAAATTGAAGTAAGATATATGACTGCTGCAGATGAGGATATTCTTACGTCAAGATCTTTATTGCGAAGTGGTAAGGCTATTGATGCAGTTTTACAGAATTGTATTTTGGATAAAAGAATTAATGCAGAAGAACTTCTGTCGGGAGATAAGAATGCGCTTATTACATTTTTGAGAGTAAGCGGATATGGGCCTGAGTATAAAGTGGAGATTGACTGTCCTGGGTGTGAAGAAACTTCTAAGTATGAGTTTGACTTGAGTCAGCTTCAAATGAAAACTTTGGATATTGAACCTTTGGAACAAGGCGAAAATAGATTTCATTTGCAAGTACCGTCTGGTACTCATATAGAATTTAAGTTTCTTAATAGCGCTGAGGAAAAAGAGATTTCAGACGCTCAAGATAAAATTAAAAGAACAACCAACTCACCTGTCGATAGGAATGTTACTACGCGACTTAAGAATACGATTATTGCTATAGATGGAAAAGATGATCCAACTCTTATTAACAATTACGTAGACACACTTAATGTTAGAGATTCCCGTTCGCTTAGAAAATATATGGAAGATAATACTCCAGATATTGATATGAAGCAAGATTTTGAATGTGCTCATTGCGGACACCGAGGGGAGGTGGATGTACCGATTGCGGTAGGTTTCTTTTGGCCTGAAGACTAATAAAGAGTTTTTTTATAAAGAACTGTTTGATATAGTGTATCATGGGAAAGTGTCTTTTCAAGATGCCTATAATATGCCAATTAACCTAAGAGCATGGTGGATAAAAAGAATTAATTGGACATTAGAGGAACAACGAAAAGCTGAAGAAAAGGCAAACAAACAAATGTCAAGAGCATCGGGACCGAAATCAAAAAAATGATTAATATACTTATCCCTTTACTATGTTTTTATAGTAGAGGGATATTTATTTTGTAGACTTATATATTTTTAACTGTAGAGAATTGGTATGGCAGACATTTCCAACAAATTAAACAAAGAATCCGTGGACTTAGCTGGAACCTTTGTGGAGGTCAAGACCAATACATCTGATTTCGGTGTAGCTCTTACTGAGGCCACTAAGAGGATGGCTGAGTTTAGTGAGCAATATGAAAAAACTACAAGGTCTATTCCTGAAGCCACCAAAACAATAATGCAGTCACTAAAGGCTGCTCTCTCTAAGGCCGGCGGTGCATTTAAAAAAGTACCAGGCCTAACTAAACTGGCTGCTCTTGGTCCTCTTGGGGCAATCACAAGTGCCGCTACACTACTGTTCAAGCAGTTGATGCAAGTAAGTGATACAATCGCAGATTTGTCAAAATCCACAGGATTAGTAGGGAAACAATTAAAAGTTGTATTCAAAGAAGTTAAGGCTGGCGCTGCAGGCATGCACGCCTTTGGTATGGGGTTGAAAGAAGCCGGTGCACAAGCCTCTGCATTAATAGATTCCTTGGGTAACGCTAATAAGGTTACAGGAAAACTTATAGACGTTACAGCGCGAGTAGCAAAAGCTATGGGTGGTAGTGCTCAAGAATCAGCAGCCTTGGCAGATAATCTTATAAGAGGATTTGGAAAGACAGCCCCTCAAGTTGAAAAATTTGCTCAAAGTATAATGACCTTTGCGACTAAATCAGGTGTTAATGCCCGTAAGGTTATGAGAGATATTTCTAACGATAGTAATCTAACAGCAATTTATTTAAGTCGTGGTGAGGACTACATGGCCAAGACGGCTGTTATGGCTGCCAAAATGGGTAAGTCAATGGCTGATAACTTGGCCACTACAGATGCATTTCTAAATATAGAATCTGGTTCTGATTTAACGGGTCGCCTTAATCAATTTTTTGGTAGTAACCTTAATGCATTAAGCATGTATAACAAGGCAGTTAAGCAAGACACTGTTGGGATAATGAAGGAATTGAATAAGGTTGTTAGTACTCCAAAGGGCATGCAGATGATAAGGGATTTTCCTGGCATCGCTAAACAATTAGGTGCTGAGATGGGCCTTAATGTTAAAGACATGAGACAATTAGGAAAAGTTATTGCTGATATGGAGAAAAGTGCACGAGGCCCGACAAAAGAACAAGTAAAGTTAAATAGTTATATTAAGGACGCAATGACAATGTGGGAACAACTGAAGGGTCTTGTATCCTCTGCGTTGTTACCCTTGTTTACGGAATTGGGTACAATGCTCCACGATCAACTAAAACCTATGATGAATGAAGCTACCAATATGGCCAGCGCATTTGGTAAGAGTATTAATGAAGCGATGAGTGGTGCTAAGGGTCTTGGGCCTAAATTAAAAGCTGCCTTTGCTGTAATACAGGTGACTTTAACTCCGATTTTTACACAGATGGGGAATGCCATTGGTAGCGCTTTTATGGGTGGTGTCGCAAATTGGTTTAAAACAACCACCCTTGGAAGAATGATTTCGGCCATGATGAGTTCCGACGCCGCGTATGGAGCTACGGCTGGCGCAGGAATCGGTTCCTTCTTTGGCGGGCCTGTTGGTGCGGCTATAGGTGCCGGCGTTGGGTATGTTGGTGGAGCCGCGAATGCCTTCATGGGCAGCGCACCTGCAGTGAATGCCACTGGTCAAGTTCATAGGGGGCCAACCTTAGCTTTGGTAGGTGAAGAAAATAGAAGCGAAGTTGTTATTCCTACGGAAAGACTAAGAAGAGGATTACCCGTTAGTGGTAGTGTATCGCGCGAGCTACAATCTATTGGTGTGCCAGGGTTTAATTTAGGCAGAGCCAGCAGCGGGCCTGGTGCCGCGGCCGTTGCCAGCTCTGGTGCAGCTCAAAGACGTAGATCTCAACAGCAAATGGCATATGGTTCGCAGGGCGACCCGAACGCTATAAAAAGAAGAGAACAAAAAATAGAACAACAAGCTGCAGCTGATCGGGCCGCGCAGCGCGTGTTGGTAAACGACATAATGAAACAACAAGAAAATCTAGCAAGGGGCGAATATTTTAACAGCGGGGCAGCCGTACCTACTCCCGGTGGTGGTGGCAAAGGTCCAGGGCAACCAGGCCGGTCGGGTCGTGATTGGGGTAAGACCATGCACAATATGGCCAAGGGGTTAGACAAGTTTATGAAGCTAACTAACACAACTTGGAAAGATATGTGGAACACAATGCCTGATAGGATTACAAAACCTGCTGAGGCATTGTTTAAGGCACTTCCTGGGGAAATTGGAGAAGGCCTGACGACAGGAGTTGAAACAGCTTGGAATCATTATTTAGATACTGGTAACTTACAAGAAGCTATGGCGATGGGTGCTGCGGAAGGAATAAGAACGGCTACTGCAAAGAGCGGAGAATTTACACAAGCTGCTGGCAATATAGTTGCAGGTATGTTGGAAGGAAAGGGATGGCGTGAAGGCTTGGGTGTAGAGATGTCAAAATCTTTGAACACAAAAGGTAGCTTCCTTAGCAATCAGCTAGTAAAGATGAATGACAGCGCTGAAATGGAGTCCGAAATCGCGATCAGCGGGCACGCTTATATGAAAACCGCACAAGCTGAGCAACAAGCTTGGGCAGATAAATTACAGGTATCAATGGATAACTCGGCAAAGAGAGGTGACAGCCCCAAGATGCAGGCAGGTTACAAAAAAAGATTTGCAGATGCACAAAAACTGGCCGATCAGCACGGAAAGGATGCAACTAAAGATCTACTGAAAGGCTCGGCAAAGGCAGGTCTTGCTGCCGGCGGTGCTGCAGGTCTTTCAGCGGGTATTAGTTCATTTGCAGAAACTGGTTCTTTTAAAGAGGCCGGCAAGGCCGCGGCCGTTTCAGGCGGTGGAGCTGCTGCTTCAACAGCACTTACAGCAGCATTAACTCCAGCCTTAGGTCCATTAGCTCCTTTAGTTGGAGGTATCGGTGGGCAATTGGTTTCAGCAGGCCTAAGTAAATTATTTGGAGGGGGCAAGAAAGCAGCAACAGGCGGCGCAGCGCGAGCAAAGTTGTTAGGCGGCCTCGGTGGTGCCTTAAGGCTTGCAAAAAAACCTGGCGGCGAACAACTTTATGAAGCATTTAAAAATGGTAGCGGTTTAAATGAAATGGCTAAAAAGAATATTGATGCAGCCATGAGGAATTCTTCAGGCCAAATGGATGAAGGATTAAGAGGTGAATTAATTGGCGGTATTGGTAGTGTAATAACTAGATCTACCGGAGTACAATTGAATAGTGATGAAATAATGACTCTTATGGCGGCCATTAAGGGAACAGGGATGCAGGGCCATCAACAAAAATCATTACTTACTCAATTTGAAAGAAGATTTGAAGGTGTTGGTGCTAGAGGGGCGGTTGTTAATAGGCCGACAGTCGCTCTGATAGGTGAGGCCGGACCTGAGGCTGTTACTCCACTTGATCAGACAAGAGGGAATGGCCCATTGCCTGGCGGTGGTGGTGGTGATTTAGCAGGCGAAATAAGACAAATGAATCAGTTGTTAGCTAAGTATGTTAGTAATCCGCCACCTATTAATATTGATGGTCAAAGAGTAAGTCGAGTAATAAATGCAGCAAATTCAGACGATATTAGAACTGGTGTATCCACCGTTAATTCAAGAATTTAGAGAACATAAATGGCTGAAAGAACAAAACAAACCAGATTAGAAGAGTTAGATTTGCGGGCCAAATCTTTGTTGGAAGCGTGGAATAAGGATACATTTGGTCAAAGACAACAAGCTGCTGCTGGTGTTAATGACAGTACACTACCATTTAAAAGATTTGCTGCCGATCATCATAAGCGCAGGACCGAAACTCAGATCCAGGCTTCAGCCATAGAGGCCTACAAGGACGGTGGGTACGATGCATTTTTTAAAGAGGCCAATGAAACAAGCAGAACAGATCCACCTACACTTGAAGAGCGATGGGAAAAAAGTGCTTTTAAGGGCGGCCCAGCTAATGAAGCTAAAGGTGGAGGATCTTCAACTACGAATGTCTCTGCAAAACTTTCTAGTCCACGACCCTATGAAGGTGAACAAAATGGCGAGTTAACTCTTAGGTTTGATGATAAAGATTATTTTGTTCCCGATAGCCCTTTTAATAGAGATTTGTGGGAAAAGTTTGGAGCTACTTATACTTCTGGTAAAGCTGATGAAGATGGAAAGAACATGTATCATTATTTCTTTCAACTTGCGGATGTAGTTGGCGAGCCAGCTTTTGGAAACTCAACTATAAGAGCTCATTGGGAAAAGTTTTTTAGTGATGGTAATGCTCCTAATATTCAGGCTACAAAAGTGATCAGAAGAAATATGTGGTCACAACAAGACCTTAAGGCTCAATATGATGAAGGCAGAACATATGCTTTTACTGATTCATATTATAGGTATGATAGCACAACTCCAGATCTTGAATTCGGAAATGCTGATGACCCTCTGACGAAATCGAACCATCAAAGCTTTACTTTAAAAAGAACAGACGCTAAGACAATTGAGTTGAAAACAAACATACAAAGAGCTACTGTACAAAATCCATCTGGTGTTCAATGGCCTAATAAGACAGAACATGGCGCATCTACATTCACTAGATCCGGCGGATATACTACTACTGATTCATATTATACATATGGGGAAGATGCAATTCAGGCGGATCTTGAATTTGGAAATTCTGATGATCCATCAACGGAATACAATCACAAAAGTCGTATCCTAAAGAATGCAGACACAGATAAATTGAAATGGCGGATATTCCATTCCACAAGGAACAACCCCCGCGGTTCCCAATGGCCTTTTAGTGTGGGAGATGGTACAGCTACATTCAATAAAAATCAACCTTATGATGAGAGGATGCGAACAAGTGATGTAAAAACCGAGTTCGGGCATGTGGTGGCCGGATCTACAAAGATTATACCTACTGCACTTGCGTGGCCTCAGGTTTCTAGTATTCCACCCAATAAGACACCATTTGCGGATAATAGGCCGGCTAAAAACTTAGAAGAGTTATGGTTTTCTTTAGCTAATATGAAAACTGTTGGTCCGCGTAGCGATCAAGTTCAGCGACCAGGTAATGATAGTAGAATATCCACTATTTTTAGTGCGAGCAATGTATCAGCAGCGGATTATAAGGTTAGATTCTTGGGAGCCTTGAACGGTTCATTTGCTAATGTTCCCGGTCCAGACGCTGTAACGCATCAAGGAAATAGAGGATTTAATGTCGGCCAAGTTGCTCCTTATGATAAGTACGGTACATATGTGTTTGGTGATAAAAGAGAAATGGACGTAACTCGTTCCAGTGTTTTACAAAGAATATTAAGTAAAATAAACAGCTATGAACAAAAGTTAATGGAGATAAAGCCAGGCGGTAATCGTATAAATATTGTCTTTAATATAAGAATGAACTTAAATAGATTACTTGAACAAAACTTGTTAATGCCCACAGATTTATATGCCCCTACATACGGAGATCCGACCGCTGATTTAGCTACAGCTATTGAAGAAGGTACTTCTAGTAGTATAAATGATGATACTTTTACAAAACTTTATTTGCAAAATAGATCAGCTCTTCATTCGGCTGATCGGCCGATTAGTAATGGCGTGAATTATAGAAGAAAACCGCCAGGAACAATCGCAGGCGTTCCTGTCGCAAGCCTACAAGGACCGCCATCATATCAGAATGGAAATGTAGCTAATGGGACCAATACCACCGCAGATGAAGATGATAAACACCCTGTTTTTAAATTTGAAGAGGATTACAAAAGAAACAATCCAATAACTAAAGATCGTGGTTTTATTGATAATATTTCTGGTCAGGTTCATGGTAATAGAAGTGGTATAGCTGGATTAATGCCAGCTGTAGAAAATGATCACGGGCCCGATTTTGAAGATGAAACTAGTTTTCTCAAATCGCGTGGAAGAGCTAATGAACAGTTTTTCCCGTTTATGTTTGAAACAGTAAACAAAAAAGGATCAAGTAGAGCGGGGCCTGAGTTTAAACAATATGCTTATTTTCAAGCTACCCTTCAAAGTTTAAATGAGTCATATGCCCCAGCATGGTCATCTAAACATTTTTTTGGCAGAACAGAACAAATTCATACATATACCATGACGGACAGAACTATAGATTTGTCTTTTGTAATTTTTGCTACAGAAATAAGAAGATTGCAAAATCTTTATGAAAGGGTTTCATGGTTGGCACAGCAAACTTATCCATCATATGATTCAAGTAGCCGATTGAAATCTGGACCTTTGATTAGAATGACTATTGGTGATATGTTTTCTAATTTGAGTGGATTTATTCGTAGCTTATCTTTTGATTGGAATTATCTTGGGCCTGGCGGCAAGTGGGAAATTACTCAAGGCTTAAGAATACCCATGGCTTGCACTGTTTCAATGAACTTTACTGTAATGCACGATAATATGCCAGATAGAAATTATAACCTCTATCCAGGAATGTTATTAGGGGGAAGTGGATTGATTGGAGATAGAGGAAAAACTCAGTTACTTCCAAAGGGAGGCCCGTTAATAGCTACGCAAGCTCGTGTTGCTGCTGAAGATGAATTTTCCCGCGACGACGCGTATACGGGTTCGGATGCGATGGCGACTCGATTCATGACTCCTTCTGAACGCGAGGCTTATTTTAAGAGAAAAGAAGCCGCGCAAGGCGCTGCTGGGGATTACGAAAAAGGCCGCAACCAACAATATATTGATTGGCTGGATAGAAATACTTCTATGGGTAGGTTAGAAGAATACGAAGGCCAGAACTTTAATACTACCGCGAACGCGACAGATCTTGTATTTTAAGGAGCTATAATATATGCCTATATCAAGGTACCAAAATTTCTCTACCATATTAGACACTAAAACTCGTAAGAAAAGGCTCGAAAGTTTTCCGCCCATTACGGCAGGAGAATTAAGGCGACCCGATGACTTATTTGTGGAACTTAACGACGCTCAGCGCATAGATGTTTTAGCAGCAGAACATTTGGGTGATGGTAGGTACTGGTGGGCTATTTGTCTGCTGAATGATTTTACATTTCCCTTTGGCCAACGGGTAGCTGCTGGCACTATTTTACGTGTTCCTTCAAGTATAGATATTTTTGTAGACACCATTCAAAAGAAACTAGTTAAATAATGCCACATGCATTTGAAAGTACTGCTTTATCAGTTGTTACAACTGGATATGATTACGCTAACGTAATATTCGCCTCTGTCAAGCACCGCTTGGAAGAAGCAAGCGAGAATGCTGGCACTCCCACTAATGCATCTGATGCTTTTGCCCGATTAAATGTTGCTATTGAGGCCCAATCGGCAGGGACGGTAGATGTATCAAGCGGTAGTTATGCAATTAGTACAGATGCTGACGGTGTGCGATTTCTGAATGACCACGAGCTATCTATAAGTAATAGAGATTATTGGGATACATTATATGCTGATGATGTCGCGAACCCACCCGAACCGGCAGTGGTCCAAAATCCTACACAAGAAGCGGCAGTGTTGCCTGAAGACCCCGACACAAATGAGAGCAATGGCGATGCGGTAGCAACGGAATCAGCGGAAAATATGCAAACTGATGATGCTGCAAGAGGATTAGAGCTTGGTCCTCCTATTCCTGCTGAAGACACCAACGATCAAAGAGACCGGGCCGATAGTCCAGTAGCCCAAAGCATTCTTGAAGATCCTAACTACCACAGAGTTGTGAATGGGTGGAATCAAAAATTAGAAGCATCGTCGCAAGACCTATCTAGTTTGGTACCTTTTTGTGAGCTTTATGCTATTTTCGATCAAGACGATATAACAGTTAAAGAAGAGCTGGGCAGCACTCGCTACACTTCTATTAAAGACAGAATGATTGAAGTAAAGTTTTTTGGACCCAGCCAAGCGGAACCTGCTTTGCCTCAGGGCTTATCGCGGAATTGCTCTATAGTTAAGGTTGCGGGTGATAATAAAAGTCAACTACAATCAGACTCCGCAACTATGGGAGATGATGATACACCTACTTCCTATAAGAGTTATAAAGGTGTCCCAGGTATTGGAGATTTAGCTGTATCAAGAGGGTCAGCTGCTGCTCAAAATGTTAAATATGATCTTAGTATTACAATGCCTAATCCAGAATTAATTAATGAAAGATTTGAGTATAGCAAATTAATGTTAATGAACTCAGCCTTTCTTATAGTTTATGGATGGAACATTAAAGATGGTCCCTTTGATGCACAATATTATCCACCTACTATAACTAAGGGCGTAGTTAATGATGTTGTAATAGGTAATGGTATTGGTGGGTTTTGGTCTGCGGCGGTGATTAATTTATCTAATTTTAATTTTAGCTTTGATACTGTTGGTCATTTGGTGGGTAGACTTACTTTTCTCAATAGTAGTGGTATCTTTTTAGGAACCTTAACGACTGAAGCTGTTGGAAACACTATGGAAGAACAGCTAACCAAACCTACCGAGGAGGTTTTAAGAAGAGTTGGCGGCGAAGAAAATCAAAATTTTATTTGGTCGAATGGTGTACCTTGGTCTGCAACGCCACCAGATGCTAAAGATGCTGCAAATAACAATACCTTCGCATATAAGCAAGAAGCCTTAACTGATTATTTCAATGATCAAGACAGTACCGGCGGCTTTAACCAGGCCGTGCAGGAGTCTTTGCCGGCCTCCGTCACGCCCGAAGACGCTCAAGAAATGAAAGAAAATATAGAAAAATTAAACAGGCTTGGGGATAGGTTTCTAGAAGATTATAGAATTGCCTTTATTAATAACTTATTTTGGAGGAAACGAAGCGGCCAAGCTGATAGTGATCTTGAGAGATCTAAATTAATAGATCTCCAAGAAGCTAGCACATGGAAGTATCTAGGCGAAAACTGGCGCAATCGCCAAAATCAAGATGGCCGAAAGCGGGAGTATGGGCCTGGCGGAGAAAAAGGGTCCGATACCGACGCTGATAAATTGTTAGATACATTTTTTCCTTTTCATATTAACTCAGCAAGGAATAAATTTTTTGAAGATCGGTTTTTACAGGCTGGGCGAGCCGCCGCAGGTCTGCCTAACCAAGACACGGGCACTATTGGAGTACCATTGATTGACACACGGAGAGCGATCGCGGTCACCGCTGGCTCAACCCTTGAACGATTTATTCAATTGGCGGGTATTCCGGAGAGTGGTTCACAAGGTGCCAACGAATATGGCGATGAGGGCACCGTGCGCGGGAATAAACAAATCGCCATTCAAGAGTCATATGGCGGTGGAGTTATACTAATCCCTGAATTGCTTAAAGATTTTATAGTCACCGACCGGCCGCCCACGGATGCAGACCAAAATTCATATATAAAAAATATGCCTCCTTTTGGTAGGGATCTTCAACGGAAAGTTATTGATGATTTTAAAGAACCAACAAATTTAAATTATAATAATTTTTTTGGCAGAAATCCTAAAGTAGTTCCTATGGTATTGGATATAATAAAAACAACATCAGTTATATCTGTACCGGTTCCGGTAACAGAAGAAGACCGATTGTCTTTACAAGTAGAAAAACGCACTTATTCAGAAATATTTGGAATACCGCCCTCCGATGGCACTAAATCTGATGAGGGCCAAGTAATGATAGTCATCAATCTTCTTAACGATTTGCCCACAGCCAGCACCAGTGAGACTGACTATCGCGATAATTTACATAGTGTTGAATTTTTCAGTCTTGATGTTGCGTATGCCTTACAAAATACGACGCTGGGCGATGTAGCCGATAAATTTCTTGCTACAGAAAGCGGCGCGATTGAAAGTCTTAATAAACGACTTTCTCACGTAATGCCGGATACTGACCGAGATACAAGTAGCCGGTTTTTGCAATGGAGATATGCTATTTTAAAAAATGGCTGGATTGTATCTCAATTTCAAGAATCACCTAATAGTGGATGGAAAGATCGGCCCCCAGCGCCTATAATAAATATAAACGGTGATGCAACGGGTTTATTTTTTTTAAATAATCTTTTGTCGGACGAAAGCGTCGATGTTAGTGCAGAAGATTATATAACACAACAAGAAAGCGCGCGTGACCTTGCAATTAGTCAGGCCACCAACGCAGATACCGAAGACGCAAAGCAGGCCGCATTGCGCACCAAAGATAACGCGATATTAAAAATCCAAAATTTTCGATCTATAATAGATTTAAAAGCTTCTATTGTAGCAGCTGCAGAGGGATCTCAAATGATGAATCGGAGAGATATGGGTACTTCTTCTCAGGATCAACTTTCTACTGTAGATGATACGGGAAACACTACCCATACTATTATGAGACAACCTGTATACTTCTTTTTGGGTTCGGTATTAGAATCACTAAGAGTCACCACTAGCGATAAGGTTAAGTTTCTTTATTCTGAAATACTTCCAAGCAAATCGGGCGAGCCATTTTATATTAACATACCAGAAAGTACTGCCGATAGTGTTCAGTCCACATATGATAATCAAATAGCTAACTTAGAACGTGAACTGGAGGAGCTTGGGTCAAGCCGGCGGCCGTCTGAGGACGAAGAACCACCTCCTGTTATGGTATCTGGCACCGACACGCCGGCAACCGTTGCAGATAAAGAGCTTCTTGATCGGCAGGCCGATTGGGACGCCGCACTCGTAAAATATATTACAGGCAGAGGGCTCGACACCGCTTGGATGTGGGAAAGCACGATGGCCCTTAATGTCAACTCAGGCAAACCGAACGGCGTATACGCGGGCTATACTAATTATACAGGTAATACAACCGCGGTTCTCAATCGTTCTCCGAATTACAATTTCCATGATGGGGGTTCAAATGCCAAGGCTGGCTCATGGTATACGGTCGCCGCGGCTAACAACAGGACTAACGGCATTGCTGGTGTTGTTGACGGCCTTCTTAATGTTAATGCTCCTTGGATTTATAGAATTGGTGGCTGGGATAATTATTATAAAGGGCCGGAGGATAAGTATGTGGGTGAGGGGTTTATGAGACTCTGGCGTCCAGAAGATTTGGATGCAGCTATTGCTGCCAGCGCAGGCCAGGCCCGAGGTCATGGCAATAAATTTTATTATAGAAAAGCGAAGGTCGAAACGGCAACCACTCTTTCGCTACCCCAGGTCTTTACGGATTCTTTTGGCGAACAAAATGGCCCTGCAGATTATGGATATCAAAACGCTTGGAACGCCGATGGCGGTAGCAAGAATAATAGGACGCGTGGCAGAATAGAAAGCACCCAAATTGAGAGACCAAATGCCTTAATCCAACGCCTTTTGGGATGGTTAAATTGGTACCCTGCGGACAAAGCAACGCGTGACCGCTACGCAACTCTGGCAGGCCAGACACATAGAAGCTTTGGCAAAGAGGGCCAAGGCCTATCAAAGTGGGATCAGCCGATGCTCAATGCCGTAAAGAATAGCGATAGCGCATCTGAAAAACTTAACAAACGAATGGGCTGGTATGAAATAGAGTGGGAAGGCAAAAGTTTTTTTGTGAAGGGTCTTGTCGTTGAAAATTTTATTGCGTTGAGTGCTGTAAGACCTACTAAAGATAATCGACTGCCGGTGATGGGATCTTCACAATCCGCGGAGGCTCAGCGGGTTGACCAAATAGAGGAATTGCGGAATCAAATAGATACATTAGAGACAAGAAAAAAAGCCGGCGATTTGAAAACCCAATTTAAAAATTTGCCTATACGAACTACTTATGAAATACCGGTTAATATTAATACTATAAGACAATTTTTAACTTCGGAGCCACGAGCACCTTTACACAAGTTATTAAAAAAAATAGTAGGGGCAACAAAAGAAACAATACCTGCAATACAACTATCTATGCGACCAGCGCCAAGTGATCCAACATATATAGATATTTTTCCTAGTGCAATGAATTATGGCGGAGTAATACAAGAAATATTTACAGAGGTAGATATTAATAACTCTGTTGATGCTAGCGATACAATGGGAATAAAGGCCGCGCGCAAAAGTATAAACAGAGGGCGCTTGGCTCATTCGGAGAAGGTTATAGTTTGTCAATTCGGTACAGCAAAATCTTTAGTAGAAAGTTTTGGATTATCTTCCAAAATAGATCCGAGCGCTTTTTCTTCATTTAGATTGCCTGCAGTTATTGGTGGTGCTAATATGAATGTTGCAGAAGTATTGCGAAGCACAAGAGATAGCAATCCTGCGGCTTATGCTGATATGCTAACAGACTTTGGAGATATATTAAGTAAGGGATTAACAACAGGTATGGAAGGATTGAAAAAACTTAAAATAGTAAGTGAGAATAGTGACGGCAAAATTATTGATTATAATTCGCCGCAGTTGGAAAGATTTCTAATGTCAGATGTTCCTTCTATCTCTAAAGCTGCCTCTGGTCTTATAGAAGACTTGATGTCTCAGGATGTAAGCTTATATAATACAATTTTAACATTGCAAAACGAATTTTTTACTAACAAAAAACCATCTGAAGAAGGTGCAACAGGAGATCCTGGAACAAGATTAGCGGGTAGTAAATTTTATGGAAATATTTTAAGCACTTTTTTAAGAACTGCCAATCTTACTATTCATGGAACTACTGGCTTAAGTGTGTTTAATTTAGTTTATCTCAAGGGATTGCTAAGCGGAATAGAAGGACTATATTTGATTAGTAGTGTTAATGAAAGTCTTGCAGCTTCTACTTTTACTACTACTCTAGAATGTAAACTGATAGAGTATACTAATAATGATCCGCAAACTAATCCTATAGCATATAGAGGTCAATCTGATCTCAATCGTTTAGCCTCTATAATAGATGAAACAAAGGCTCGCGAGAATAAAGAATTTGGCGCGGATTATGATATTGATCGGCTGGGGCAATACATAGAAGAGGTTGATACTGTTTCAGGAGTGCTGCAGTAACCATGTATTTGGATGACTACAAAGTCCTTAGTATAGAAAACGATTAAAAATTATTAATATAAAGATGTAACTATACTTGAAAGGGAGAGTATGAAATATTGGGGTGAATTGCAAGAAAGTGCCATTATTGACTTTAACACTAATGAAAATACAGATAGTAAGCATAAAGTTTATAATGACGTTATATTGCCAGCTTTTTCAAAATTGGTAGAAAACATTTATTATACATATAATTTTAATAAAATTCTTTTTGATTATCAACAAACTCGACATGAAGCAATGGCTCACTTGTATGAGAAGTTGGGTAAGTTTGATCCTACCTCTGGTGCTAAATCGTTTTCTTATTTTGGCACCATTGTTAAGAATTGGATGATACAACAATCTAATGCGGCAAAGAAGCAAGTTTTTGTGGATAACGAAAACGTAGACACGGTTGTTTTTGATAAAAGTATGGAGTTCTATGAGGATATTGAAAAAACAAAAGATGATTATGCGTTTATAGAAGGATTAATTGGATGTTTTGATGACTTAATGATTCAAGAGGCTTTGAATAAGGACGATCTAGCAGTATTAGAAATAATAAATGATATAATGAAAAATTATCACAAGTTTAATATTTATAATAAGAAGCAGTTGTATGTTTATGTAAGAGAGGCAACGGATCTACCGAGTAGAAAAATAACTAAATCTATTAAAAAGATTAAAAAAACATATATGGTTTTAAAAGATGAGTACATCAACTGAAAATAATATTAAAGATATGCCGGATGAAGGAGTAGTGTCATTATACTTGCAAGGTATTCAAGTTTATGAAGATCAAATTGAGTTAATGGAGTACGTTAGAAAGAAATCGCTAGAAGTTAGAAATGATTTGGTAGAACTTGAAGATGAATTAAGAAAGAGAAATGTTGAAATAGAACTCGTAGAGAGGGAAGAAAAAGAGGAAGAGGAAGTATGAACCAAACACCATCAATGGAAAGATTATTTGATTCTGGTAGTCACGAAGAGGATCTGTATAGCTCTGCATTACAATGGGAAACTCCAGACTTTTTTATTCTAAAGAGAGCTATAGTTATTAGTGTTAAAATGGGTGTTAACACTAGTGAGGCTAGTTCTGCATTTCTTCCACAATACTCTATTAATGCTAGAGTTATTGGCGAAGGAATAAGTACAAAGATTCCCGAAAATGATATTCCACAATGGTATACTCCGCTGATATCCAATTCTATTATCTCTGTACCTGAGATCGGTGAACAAATCTTAATTATCCATGAGACATTAAAGAGTAATTCCAAAGGCTTTTGGATAGGAAGAGTAAATGATTCTGATAAGGTGAGTCTTAAACTAACTAATGAACAAAAACAACCCGCCAATCCTCTCCCCCTATCTCGTTATGGCAAATCTTTTGATGTCAAGAGTCTTAATCAAAGATCTAAGCAAAGAAACTCTTATGTCGAAGGTAAAAAAATATTTCAATTGCCAGGGCAGTTAGGTGACGTAATAATCCAAGGTCGTAGTGGTAGTTATACACGACATAGTTTTAATCCAGCGTCTGAAAGTGGAGAAAAGCCTGGACTTCTAGAGATGGGTATTCTGCAATCTAGACCCTATGCACCTTCCATTAATCCCACCATAGGCGTCTCGCATACTAAAACTGCTCACTTTAGCAATAGCGTTGTCTCTGCTCTAGGATCTCAATTTACTAAGCAAACCCCTAATGATGGCGATAATATAAGTCAAACATTACCATCTCAATATTCTGGCGGGCCAGAGACAACAAATATGTCCGAAAATAGAAAAGACTTTATTGTCAATATTGCTAATGAGATATATAATGTCTCTAACACTACTGACTCAGAAACATCAATGTATAGGCAAGTGTTAGGTGAAAAGTTAAAAGAATATTTTGTTGATCAGGATGAAATTACAAGGGGGATGCTAGAGTCGATTAAGGGATTTGTTAATACGGTTGATTTGCTTTTTAGTTCTTATGTCGATCATACTCATACTATTCCAGAAATAAATGTAAACATTCCCGATAAAGAAGTAAGTTTTAATGATAGAATTAACTTGGGTATTAAAATGGAGCCTCAACCACCTATTAATGTTTACCTTGAAGGCACCACAGTTCAAATTCCCGGTACGGGATCAAGGACTGTAAGTAGAACAGTAAGGACACCTATGGGGCCAAAGATTGTTAGCGAAGAAGTGGCGGGAATTCCTGGCCGAGCGGTTGAAATTCCCTCTAGATTTGTTAGTGTCCCTCAGCCAGATAAGGCAGTAAATCGTGGGTATATTACATCTAAGAGGACAAAGAAAATAGAATATGATAAAATAAGTATTGGAGGAGTATCTAATCCAAGAAGCACTACTACTATTGAAACAGATAGAACCACTGATAGAGTACAAAATGATTTAAATGATTTGAAAGATAGCTTTGATGCAGCTAAGGATGGTTTTATTTCTTTAATAAAACGATTTGATAATGTGTACAGTCAAAGACACTATATAAATTAGAGAATAATTATGGGTATAAATTTAAAATTTCCTTTGCGCGCTTATCGTAGAGGGTTTTTTGAAATGAATGAAACTACAACTGCAGCTGTTAGAGAGAATATAAAAATTCTCTTAATGACAGTTAAGGGAGAGAGAGTGGTTAACCCCTCTATTGGAACCAATATTCCTACTCTTATGGGTCAGTTGTTTGAACAAATTGAGCCTGGCGAGATGGAGGCGACTATTGGTGCGGAAGTAACCACTGCTCTTGCAACTTATATGCCGGAAGTTCAAATGACAGGGATAACTGTATATACCCAAGATACTTTGCCTGGAGGAACCGCACTAAATCCAAATGATATTTTAGTAAGGATGAGTTATGTATATTCCGGCCAGTCTGACGTAGTTGACTTAAATTTTGCCACAGACTAAACACCGTAAAGAGATAAAAAATGCCAGACTATCAATCAACGAGACAGACGCCTAAACAAACACCTAATATTAGTTATTTGTCTAAAGATTTTGATTCTATTAAGTCCGATTTAATAGATTATTTACAAAGATATTTTCCAGACGATTATAGAGATTTTAATGATGCCTCTGGAGGAATGGCTATTATTGAGCTACTGGCTTATATAGGCGATACAATGTCGTTTTATATTGATAGGCAGACTAATGAAGGGTTTTTGGATAGAGCTATAGAAGAAAAGAATATTTTTTCATTAGCACAAAATTTAGGTTACAGGCCTAAATTTGCTCGTCCGGCCATAGTTGAGTTATCAGTTAGTGCCACTTTCGATGATGCTACTTCGGGAGCTTCATCATTTGTCTTAAAGAAGGGGTCAAAAATTGTCACTAATTATGAACCCTCTGTAGAGTTTGAAACCTTAAATGATGCTGATTTTGGGGCAAGTGCCCATAGAGTTACTACAAAAGTTGGTACTTCTACTCAATACTCTATAACTAGTGTTTCAGCTATGGCTGGTTCTACACGTACTTTTTCTTATAGAGTTAATGACGCTATACCATTTTTAAAATTGACATTGCCAGATAGTAATGTAACAGAAATAGTATCTGTCACTGCCTCTGATGGTAAGGAATATTTTGAAGTTGAGAATTTAGCTCAAGGCCAGATTTTTACGGGATATAAAAATACTACTTCTTCTTCTGGTGATGCAGCTTTTATCTTACAATATAAAAGAATACCTTACAGATTTACTAGACATGTATCTAGCAACGGTAGCACTTCTATTATTTTTGGTTCGGGAACTACGGATTTGCAAGATTCAGAAATGATACCTAATCCGGAAGATTTTGTTTTGCCGCCGACCTTAAGAGGATCGCCTTCTGGTTTCGCGCCGGCCGTTGTTGATTCTTCTAATTTTTTAAAGACTAGTGGATTAGGTTACGCTCCTAGAGATGTAACTTTGGATATTAAATACAGATATGGTGGTGGGAATACTACTAATTGTGGACCGCGGACTTTAAATACATTTGTCTCTAGGGTTGTTGCTTTTAAAACTTCTGGATATGCAAATGCTCAACCTACTATTGCTGATAATGTTTTAGGAACCTTGAGTATTAGTAATGTAAATCAGGCTACTGGTGGTGCCGATAGAGAAGGTAGAACAGCTATTAGGCAAAATGCTTTGCAGTTTTTTAATTCTCAAAATAGAGCTGTAACCTTAGAGGACTACCAAGTACGAGTAATGTCGATGCCGCCAGATTTTGGTTCGGTATATAGAAGTTATGCAAGGAAAGACCCAAACAATATATTGGGTGTAGAGTTAATCACATTGGCTCGTAATGCTGCTGGATATCTCACCAACCCCACTGGGTCTTTACAGAACAATATAGAAACTTATCTCAGGCAGTTTAAATCATTTTCTGATACTGTTAGAATTACATCGGGAAAAGTTTGCAATATTGGTATTGACTTTACTATCGTTCCTAATCAAGACTTTAATGTAAATGATGCGCTGCTTGATTGTTTTATTTTATTAAAACGCATTTTTGTTTTAGAAAATACTAATTTTGGATCTACCTTAGTTATTCCAAGTTTTATGTCGAGACTTCAAGCATTAAATAAAGTTAGATCGGTAGTAGACTTTAAAATAACAAGTAAGTATCAATTGATTGATGGCCGAGTTTATTCAGCATATCAATGTGATATACCGGCTAATACTGAAAATGGGATTGTATATTTTCCGGAAGATACTTGTTGGGAAGTTAAATATCCAAATTTTGATATTGTTGGGAGATCCTCATAATGGCCACTATAGCAAGAGCATTTGCAAAAAAAGATACATGGATTACAGAACAAAGTGTTACATCAAACTTTGGCGCTTCTCCTATATTAGAAGTATGGACTAAGTTTAATTCAACTTTGACTGATCCAACAAAACAAAGAAGTAGAATATTAATACAATTTGATTTATCAGCTTTGAGTTCTAGTATTGTTAGTCTGGCTAAATATCCAGATCCAAGAACTGACTCTACTGTCACTGCATTTTTGTGTATGAAAAATGCTAAACATGGATCAGCTCAAGCTGAAAACTTTACAATTGATGTCTTCCCCTTAACTGCAGCGTGGACTGAAGGTCAAGGCGTTGATAATGATAATTTTAGCCAAACTGGATACGCGAACGCTATTAGTGCCTCTAATACTAATGCGTGGAATTATGATAGAGGTGGAACAGGTGGCAATGTATATATAGGATGGGATAATAGAGTTTATGACTCAAACAGTGCTTCTCAATATTTTGAGAATGGCCAAGAAGATTTAAAGGTAGACATAACCAACTATTTTAAAGCATATCTAAATCATGCCACAGGAACTAGTATTGCTGCTGGAGGTAGTGCCGATTATGGTTTTTTGGTTCGTATGTCAGACGCTCAAGAATGTAAGACAGCAGGCGAAGCTACTTCGGCTGGAGTGGCCACAGCTACTGTCTCCTCTAGCTTTTATAGTAAGAAATTTTATAGTAGACAAACTAATACAAGAAAAATGCCTTATGTTCAAATGGAATGGCCTGGAGAAATAAAAGACAATAGAGCCAGTATTGTGTTTGGTAAAACTGCCAATTTATATTATTATAGTTTAGTAAATAGTGAACTAACTGATATTAATGGAAATGGCCCGTTTCCAGGTTATGTTAATTTGAGTGGGAACGGAGTAAGTCTAGCGGGTGCCGTTGGGGGGAACTTAACAGCGAGTAGAATATCTAAGGGTATTTATAAATTAGCTATTGGTTCAGCTACTAATGGCTCAGCAGGTGCTAGTCCTCTTACGGGAATTAATCTCGCCACTTCAAGTAGTACTGCTTTTGTAGATACTTGGGTTGTTACTACAGCTGGTGAGCTCTTGTCTAATAGCTTTACGTTTGGTTGCACACTACCAATATCGGGCTCTCAAGATTTTAAAACAGCTAACTATGAGGTGTCATTAGCTAACTTAAATAGCCGATATGAAAAGGGTAGCTTACAACGAATTAGAGTTTTTATTAGAGATAAGACAACACAATGGCAAGCAGTGACTGGAACCACGACAGCCATGAAAAATAGTGTTATACAGAACGGTACTGTTGAAATAAGAGAGTTAGTTACTAATGATGTAGAAGTGCCAGCCTTTGGTCTTTCTTTTGATAAGGACGGAAATTATTTTGATTTGGATAGCAGTTTGTTATATAATGGTATGCAATATAAACCTGTGTTGAAGTTGAATGCTAAGGGTGAAATATTACACTATGATCGACCCAATGATTGGAAGTTTCAAATTGGTGATGTATACGATATAAACTATAAGTCTGGATATTAATAAATGGCTGATGGAATAACATTTGAAAGCTTAATAGCTTCTATATCTGGTATGGGATCTGCTAGTGGCCAGCTGGCGGACATCTCTGCTACAGGCCGAAGCTCGCGGGTTTTACCTCTTGTTGATTATAATGATTTCTCTCAACATATATTTTTCGGTAATGCTATAAGAAGGTTTGATAGTGTAAGAAAATATATAATTGATAAATACCCTATTGGTTTGTCTGGACTATCGGCCGGTACTGAATTACAAACGGCAGCCGTTGGCATTAAGGCTATTTTTGAAGTCGATAAGTTTCGTAAAGAAGCTGATGGATTCACTGGTTTTTTGTTGGATAGATTAGGAGTTACAGGAAGTACTTCTGGTAGTCTAAATGCCACTGCTGATAATACAGTTTTAGCTAAGAATCAAAATGGTGAAAATGTTTCTCTTATAGCGCTATATAGAAACACTAACAACTCTATTACAGGCAGTCAAACAGGGATGATAGAATCCATTTCTGCAAGAGCTAACAACTATGAGGTAGATCAACTCAATGTTATAGATCAGACGGCTGGTACGGGAACTGAGATAGTAGGAACCTCTACTGGTGTAACGAGATCTGAAATTATTTATGCAGCAACGGCAGAAACTAGTATTACAAGATCTGAAAAATTACAGAACTTATTGCCGGCTACGTTATTTACCGGTGATGACCAAGATGTTTTAGCTAGATTGTTATCGGCCTTTGGTGATGAGTTAGATGAAATTAAATCTTTTGCTAATCAAATACCATCGGTAAAAAATATAGATTATGGTGAAATTAATAGAACACCTAATAAATTTATACCTATATTTTTGAAACAATTTGGCGTTCGTGTATTTGAGAACGCACGTAAAAGTGCTATTTCTCAGAGTTTGATTAATACGTCACCCAGTGGATACACAACCCAGCAAATTAATTATGAAATTTGGAATAGAATACTCAACAATGTAATGCACCTCATTAAGACTAAGGGAACTAGAGAAACTCTTGAGTCCATTGGTCGCATTTATGGTGTGGATAGTAACTTTTTAAAAGTAAATGAATATTCTATTTTTGCAAAACCTATTGAAGTAACAGAGACAGAGCAGGTAGATATTCCTGTTTTGTTTGCCACTGGATCTATTTATGCGCAAACTGTGGCCAACAAATCAGCTGGCGTTTTTGATTTTCAACCTACGGATAACTTCACTATTGAAATGAGAGTCTCGGCCACAGGAACTTCTACTACTGGTCATACGCTATTGGTTCATCCTACTTATAGAGTTGAGTTAGATCCCTCTGGTCAGGTTTCTTTTAAATCTACAGCCACAGCTTCATTGTCAGCTCAAACTACTCAATCTTCTATATCAAGCTTTATTCAAGGAGCCGGTAGTGCCAATAATTTTCTAAACGTGGCCGTAAGTAGATCTGGTGATACTGTAAATGTTTATTCAATGGTGCTATCAGCTACGCCATCTGGTGGTTATGAGTCAGTAGTAACAGATACTTCATCTACAAGTCAATCTAGTGGTGATAAAATTTCTGAAGCTAACTTTAGTTCAAGTGGAGGTAGCACTACATTCCCTGCATACTTTCCTGGCAGTGGGGATACAAGATTTACAGGATACATGCATGAGGTGAGGGTGTGGAAGGTGGCCTTAAAGCAAACTGACTTAGAGGAACACGCTAAGAATTTTGAATCTGTTTCTTTTCAAGGGTCCACTGCTACTGATACAGTTAACTCTGTGAATAACGCAGCCACTTATAGTAGTTTATCAGCTCATTATAAACTAAGAGAAGATGTAGTATTAACTAATCCTTATAACTTTATTGTAGACTCAACAACCGCGGGTAATACCGCAACACCGGTGAGCTTCTCTGACATAACTACTAAGAGATATCGTGTATTCAGCGATATGAGAAAAATAGTTAAATATATACCAGCTGGACTTGCTCCTGACAATGATAGAATACGTCAAGATGCAATTAATGGCGCTATTGAGGATACAGGATATATTAGTATAAGTCTTAACCCTATTAATGCGATCAATAGAAATATTAAGAACTACTTTAACAATATTTCACCACCCAATTTATTGGGCGATCCAGGAGATTTATATAAACCAGCATATAAGGGCGAGTTTCAAAAAAGATGGCATGAGATAACTTCTCAATGGGGTCTGGCTAAAAATAGTGGCACTTCATTGGCCGGAGATGATGGATGGTCTGCGACTGGAAAAAGCCAAGGGGTAACAGGATCTACTGTGGGACTAGCTGATATTAATACATTTATTAAAGGTATGGATAACTTTAATGATACATTTGGGGGTATCTTTCAATTCGCACAACAGTTTATTCCCGCAAAAAGTAGCATAATTGGAGAAGGTCTTTTCGTAGAAAATCATATGTTAGAAAGATCAAAAATGAAAAGGCAGTTTGGGTTTAGGGAGTCTAGCGGTACGGCGTTTGTTGGCGCACCCACTACAAGTGGAGACATTGGACATCTTTCTGATGATGTCGCCGCGGTTTCTTACAACCAAACACCAAGTGTATTTCCTATAGAGACAAAATATATCACTATTGCTACTCACTACACCGGTAGTAATTTATCAGCAACAGGAGCGGCCAGTGCTAATCAAACTGCTTTAGCTGCTTCGGCAGCAACTACCGCATCATTTATGGGATATATGTATGACGGTCTACAGCAAACAATAACTAATGCAGTAACTGCGGATCGGGCGTTACCGAACCTAACTATAGGTAGTACTGTTAATACGCCCAGATTTTCCCCCACCAGAATAGGTAGATTTCTACCTGTTAAAGTTATCCCCTCGGTAGGAGCCGCGTCTGTTGTTGATGTTACTTTAGATAAATTATTGATTTCACCCACGGGTGCTCCAATAGCCACTAACGAAAAAGGTATCATTAAAGGTACTGCTCGACTACTCACCAAGGGACGTTCTTTTAAAACCGATCAACCTGCTTTAAGATTTGAATTTCCAGCTTCAGCTGATGGAACTAATTTCTTTGAAGCTACTATCGGAAATATATCACAAGGTCAAGGCCGAGTTATAAAAAATAAAGATACACAAATTACCTCTACATTAGAAACAGAAGTTATAGAGTTTGAATTAAGATTGGCTCGTGTAATAACATCATTGACCGCAGTAAATGTTGCTGCTGGCGTTACTAAGGCAAGATGTGATGATACAGTGTCGGGCTCTGTAGGTATCGTACCTATTAGGGTTGTCAATCTTTTCAATAATGATACTAATGTGTTTAGAGTGGCCATTAATGCCGACTCTACTAAAGATACTGAATTTATTAGACAGCTTGCCGATCAAGGTGGCGTAAAGGTTACATCATAGGAGATAAAAAATGGAACATAAATATATTTCTAAATATCAACAATTTAGTAATGACGATTTAAAAGAATTAAAAAACACTATAATTAAAAATCATCCCAATAATATTGATAATATTATAGAGGTAGGGACGAAAGCTGGATTTGCAACATTAATGCTTTCTAGTATATCTAAAAATGTGGTTACATTAGACGAGCCTGCATTTTGGAGCCCATCTGTAAATGATCATTTGCACTTAAATCACATTAATAATGTAAGGGTCCGCAACGATAAAAATGTTTTATCTGTATTAGAACAGGAAATTAAAACCAATAAGCCAGAGGTTGTTTATATTGATTATATTCCTAATGAGGTATCTCCATTTTTAAATGTAATAAAAAAGTTTCAAAAAACTGCTACAGATTATAAGACCGTTACTATTATTTATAGAACTGAAAGCGGCTTTGAAAGTGAAACTATAGAGGCAACTAAAAAGATTACTAAAAAGAAAGCGGCTGTTGAGGCAAGTGTCAGCGGCTAAACTTATTTTTTAAAACTATTTATTTTGTATATTTTATTTATTAAAATAAAAGAAAAGGAATTGATATGGCATTCTTAGACTCAACAACCGCGGTGATTGACGCGATCTTAACTCGTAAGGGTAGGGAACTCCTCGCAAAAAATGATGGTAGTTTTCAAATTACTAAGTTTGCCTTTGGCGACGATGAGATTAATTATCAACTTTATGACGCTACTAAAGCTACTAACCAAGATGCGGACATTTTAAGTCTTCCGGTGTTAGAGCCTATTTCAAACGAAAATGTAGCGTTACTTTATAGGTTGATTACCTTACCTCAAGGTACTCTTAAAATTGCTACACTAAGTGTTACCCCCACAGTTGGTACTGTGGATTATGGTGATAATTTTACTTTTACTATTACTACTACAAATGGTACTGATGGTCAGGGTTATGCAGCTACATCAAGAGATCCGGACATTGCTAGACTAAATACCGCTGTTTCTAACACTAATGAAGGGACAGGTACCTTTACTGCCACAACAGGTGCAAATGCAGGGGGCAAATCGGGCACTACTATTATTGATGTCACAGGGGTAAACACTGGCGCGAGAAAAGAAATAACCATTACTGTAAGCGCCTCTGGAACTACAACGTAAGGAAATAAATTATGTCAATTTATGATCTTGATTTAAATAGAGATGTTACAACCGCGGATGTAATATCAAAAACTAATTATGAAATAGCGAGCTCAACCGCGGCTCAAAATAGAAGTATTGCTGCGTTTGTTACAGAAGCTACTTCTACGGGTTTTTTGGTAAACTCCCAAGGAACAACTACTACAACACCTCTGAGTTCAGCGTTTAGAAATATATCTAATTATTTCTTCTCATCCTCTGCGGCTAACGCCATACCTGTAGCACAAAATAAGGTTGCTACTTCCGGAATAGCTAGAGTGATTACTATTGGTAGGGAAACTGTAGATGACGCAATTCTTTCTGGCAGTATTACAGCTACATTTAGTTTTGGTGTAGAGCAAAATAAAGTTATTGTTGATGTTCCAGAAACAACTGTGTCAGGCAGTGTAGGACAAAAAGGAGATTTAGTAGAAGCATCTCTAGTCACTAATGTTGTAGGAACGGTATTTTATGATACGGGAACATTGGTTTTTCATGGAGGGTCTGAGGCACAAGATACTAACTTCTTAGGAGCTTCTAGTTCGGGCTTTCAGTTTGGAACGGGAGCCACAGCTAATACCATAGCTATTAATAATTTGAGTTTTACAAGCCTTAATATGATAAAAAGAAGTATGTTTTTTACAAGAGCTTTTAATAAAGAATTTAATTATTCTAATAACCCCACCGCTATAACTAATGCCGTTGATGGGTCTATTTCCTCTAATCTTACCGGTAATCCTACTACCTTCATAACTACCGTAGGATTGTATAATCAGAATAACGAATTGTTAGCAGTTGCGAAAACTTCGCCTCCGGTTAGAAAAGATTTTTCTACGGAGAAAATTTTTAACATTAGACTACAGTATTGATAGTGATAAGATGTTATGGCATACAAGGCATTTAGTCCAGACGAGCAATCACCTTTTGCCTCAAGCAAAGGGACCAACGTATCTCTCAGTGAAGACAGCCCCTGCGCTAGTCATCTCCATTTCTTTACTGGCGTAAGAAGTTTTGGTAAGGTAAATGTATTTGACCAAAATAATCCCGCAAGCTTTGACATAACCACCCTTAAAGAAATAAAGTATAATTGGAATTTCGATGGTTATGTGTTGCCGGGCCAGACTACATTAACCGCTCAGGTTTATGATGGCGCTTTTTTAAGCTCAGCAGATCAGTTCTTCGCTACAGAAACTAATCCTAATAGCTCTAAAAGTCATCAAGACATTTTTAGATTTGCACAAAGTTACTTGTATAGAGCGGATAAAGATTTGATTGCATATGGAGGAGCCGTTGCTGCTACAGCCCTTGATAGCTCTTCATCTGCGGGTTATACAACTGACGTAGTAAGAGAGTTAAATACACGTAAGGATTTATTCAAGTCGGGTATTAAACCTCAAACTTTTAGAATGCAAGTTAATGATTCTAATACTTCCATAACAGGCGCCATAAACGGTGCTTCTGCTAACTCCGCTTATGCAGGTACTACTTTATTTGGCAGTCAAACCCCCAATGTATCTGGCTTTACAACTGCTTTGGATATAAAAAATCCTTTTGGTGGTGTCGTTTCTACTACTAAGAAAAGTTTTTTTGGAGTAAACGTGCAAAGAGATGGTAGTAATGTTAAACAAACAACACAATCAAATCTAGATTCTGTAAGAACAGCTTGCACTATAGAGGCTATTATTAGGCCATTCAGAGGCGATTCTATTATATACTTTAGAAGATTAACATCTGGCGTCGGTGGTGCTAGTTTTGCGAACTCTCTAACTCAAAATAACTTTATGAAATTAGAGTTAACTAACTCTCCCGATGGCACTCAACCAGCTTTTAGATTTAGTATAAGAGCTGTTGACTCAGCTGGCGCTTTCACATCTGATTTTGCTCAATCTAATGTTCAAGCTTCTGGTTTGTTTATTCCTAATGATGTAGGTATTAACTTATTTGATGGTAACTTTCACCACATCGTAGTGAGTTGGGATATTTATGAATTTGATGACTTAGCTTCTACTGCTAATGCGGAATTAGGTGCGGGAATAGTTTTAGGATATATTGATAATTTCAAACTTCAAAATAGAGAACAAGTTTTTCCTCGTCTTTCTGGTGCTGATGCAGCAGATGGACCAGTAGTTCAAGCTAATATGGTAGAGAACAGAATACCTATTAAACAAACAGCAATTTATGGGGCCTTAGGCAATAGCGTGTTTAACTTAAATAATGTTTATATTGGTGCTTCTAATTATAACAGACCCAATGGTGATACTAAGGGAGATATTGGTGATTTAGCTACTCAATATGATGGTAAACTTCAAGGTATGTATGACGGTCAAATTCAACACTTGAGGGTGTGGAATCAAAGATTAAAAGATGGTTATTCCGAATGGAATCTAGGTATTGGACAGCAACTTACTTTGTCTGCCAATAATGAAGATACATCTACTTCTGTAGCATTAAGTTATAATAATTTTCAAAACTCTGCATTAACTTCAACTTCGGCGGCCAATATTGCGGCATGGTGGTATTTTAATAATATTAACGGAGTTAGTGGATTTGATATTGCTGGCGGATTATCAGCAGCACATGGAAGCGCGGCCCAATCTGGTGATGCTACAGGCGTATTATCTTCTAATACAGGAGCTGTAGTTGGTAATGCTAAAGTAAAAATATTTGATAACAAAAATATAGCATTAGGAACAAGTGGTAATACTATAACAGACTTGCAAGTTTCTGCTATTCCAAGAGATTATTTGTATTTTGATCAAAGACCCATGAACTCACCTGTGAATAACTTTTTACCTCAAGGGCAATTATTAAGAACAGGTGTTGATAACGCTGAGCATAGAATTGGTTTAGTGTATTATGATTTAGGATTGGCCACTATGGATGGAGATGATCCTACTGCGAGATTGAACTGGACGTTCGCTGCCTCTGGTACTACTGGTGATATGGGATTTGCCGTAACTGGACTTAATAATACTTCATTTAATTTTCAAAGAATTGTTTTTGATAATCAAGAAAATATAGCCACTTTATTGTTAAACGCAACAGCCAGTGGCGATGAGATGAACTTTGCTGGGAATCGCACTGGGTATAGTTCTGAAACAGAAGAACCTGTGTTTGATGATCCTACTACCTATATCACTAGTGTAGGTCTTTATAATCATAATAATGATCTATTAGCAATTGCAAAACTAGCTAAGCCTGTTAAAAAAGATGATACAATAACTTTAACTACTCAAGTTAAGTTGGACTTTTAGGGATATAAAATGAATCAATTGTTACAACAAACAGAATCGCAATACTCAGCTACTGGAGGTCCGCGGCTACCAGTAACCGTGCACCCCCTTATTAAGAGTAGTTATACAGGACTGACGCCGCAAGATCAATTTATTAATAATTGGTATTCTTCTAATTTAATGACCTTAAGTGGGTTTAATGCTGGAGGCACCAGACAGCAAGGATTAGTTGATCACACAATGACAACAAACCAAAACAAAGTTCAAGCTTATACAGCAAGCGTATCCGGTAGTAATTCTAGTAATTTTTTTGTGATAGGTGGACTGCTTAATCAACGACACTTTACTAATACATTAACTGGTACTACTACTGCTTCGTTATCCGCAATCGCAGGTAATGGCGAAATGGGTGTATTTTCCATTAGAAAAATTTATTTTGATACCAAAATTGAACCTGGCAGTTTAACCGCGACGGTAACAGGCACTAACGCATTTGGTGTAGATATGTCTGGCGATTATTATGACTCTGGATCTGGAGAGATTAAAGCTAAGACTCAACATGGTGCTGTTCAGGCAGACGAAACGATTGGTGCTATGTTGGTTGATGAAGGGTTGTTTGTTGTTACTTCATCAACAATGAGAGAAGTAGCTACTGCTGTTACTGCAGTAAAGTATAGAACTAACGTCTTAAACACTACCATAAGTGTTTTTTGTAAATGTTCACCAGACTCACTTAACTTTACATTAAACCCAACAAGCTATAGTATAAGCTCTATCAGTGCTTCTACTGATCCTGCTATTGGGGAAATCGGAGAATCATTTAATAATATTTTAGTTAATTCAACCATAACTGCAAGCACCGACAGGGCACAATATTTACCAGGCCTTGTTAGCTCTGGCGCTGGATGGTCTCCTTATATTACTTCTGTTGGCCTTTACAATACAACAAATGATTTATTAGCTGTAGCTAAAGTAGCTACTCCATTAAAGAAACCAAGTGACTTACCGCTAACATTCAAGGTACAAATAGATGTTTAAAAATATATTTGCTTCTGCTACAGGTTTAGTTCAAAGTAATCTTTCACGATTGATAGTTGATCCAGATGCATTAGACTTTACAGACACACCAAGCCTTCTTTCTGCGGCGGGGGTTACAGGAACAAATGAGACTGGTTTTGTAACAGGATCTCTGAAGTCAGTAGAGCTTGATGGAATAAATGATTATATAAAATTAGCAACAACCGCTGGATTAGGCAGTGAGATTGTTCTAGAAGCTATTGGAGATGACAATACAGGAATCAAGCATGGATCTACTGCGAATAATATAGCATTTGAATCATGGATTAAAATAGATTCCTCTATAACTGCAATAGATAACCCATCACAATTTTATGAAGCTACTATTCAAAGAACAGCTACGGGATCTTTTAGTGGATTTGATGGAATATATAGTTGTAAAACAATATTTGCAACTAGTGCGAATGACTCCAACCCATCATCTCCTGGATACGATGCAGGAGTGTCGGCTCATTTTATTGAATTTAGTTATGCCGGAGAAAGACTTGGCGGCACTGGACCTATATATGATTTATCATTAACGTCAGCTTGTAGTGTTCCTTTGGATACGTGGGTGAATGTGTGGTGTGAACATACTGTTACAGCTTCGGCTACAGATATTACGGCCCTAAGTGGTGC